>JAEEGL010864450.1_pt1 | contig 97382 bp, 84 predicted proteins | sample 9134231 | NCBI WGS metagenome assembly JAEEGL01 (sample SAMN16246548, study PRJNA631951) | gut metagenome | biome: gut microbiome; feature: rumen; material: fiber-attached | host: Bos | place: Iran: Karaj | collected 2018-10 | reverse complement strand
AGTGCGTGAACATATGTTCGGATAACGCCCCACAAACCCAATAAAATCAAGGCTTTGCGTTAGTTTTTGAAAAGTTATAAATTGTGGGGGAATCCATTTGTAATCAGCAGGTCGTGGGTTCGAGTCCCACAAATGGCTCCATAAGTGAAACCCTTGAAAACAAAGCGTTTTCAAGGGTTTTTCTTATACCGGGATAATCATATTAAAGCATTTTAAGTGCCGAAATGGTAACTATTTGGTAACTGCTGAAAACCGGTTTTATCCAAGTCCTATATCTGAGTTGGAATAATCAACAAAATGTTTAATAGCCCTGATATTCTCCATCTTAAGGGAGCCGGAGCAGACACATCCTTCTGTTTTCGATGCATAAACTACTTCTCCGTTACCGACGTAGATCGCAACGTTGCCGGAGTCATAGACTACTACATCGCCTACATGAATATTATTTACCGGTACTGAGTCATATGAGCCGTCGAATCCGGCACATATTTCTTCAGCGGTTGCTCCCATACCCAGAGAGAGGTAATACTTGTAACAATACGCTACAAATCCGACTTCATCAAAACCTTTATCTGGGAAATCCCCGCCGGCTGCATATGGGGTGCCGATCTGATCCTTTACGAATATAGCGAAACCTTTGGGACCATCTACTTCAAGGTTCCACAAACGGCCGCCCTCATAACCTTCGGTTAATTCCTCAGTCTCCTCAGTTTCTGTTACTTTCGTTTCTGCGGTTTCTGTTGCAGTTGTCTCTGTCACTTCTGTTTCCGGTCCGTTCATATTATCCGGCTTAACAGCATCTGTCTTTGAATTAAGTGCGCATCCTGCGCCGACAAAGAGCAGAATTGCCGTAATAACAACGGCCGTGACCGTCTTTCCCTTTTTAAAGTTGATTATATTTTTCACTCTGTTTGTAACCTCCGTTTTGCTGAAATTAGCTTTGCTGAATCCCAACGGTGTTACCAGATATCTTTTGCTGTTGCTTTGCTTAGCGAAAGAAACGATCGACATTGCATAGACCTGTTTAAGATAAGCATCCATGCCGGCCACGACGCTCTCGTCGCAGCTCATCTCGATATCCTGTTCGAAAAGCATATAAGCAAGCCATACTAACGGATTGAACCAGTGAACGGCTACAGCGAAAACGCCTATGATTTTGGTAAGCCAGTCGCCGTGTCTTATATGGGTCCTCTCGTGAAGCAGAACATATTCTTTCTCAGGCTTTTCGAGAAAGTCAGGCAAATATATTCTGGGTACGAAAAAGCCGAAAACGAACGGTGCACTGATCTTATCAGATACATAAACATTGCCGCCTGTTTTCTTCGCGCTCTTCAGTTTTCTCTTCAGCATGACGTATTGGACAGAACAGAAGACCGTAATGCCCAAAGCTCCGGTAAGCCATACTGTTGAAAGTACGGTTTTAATATCAGGTAACGAATCTGCAGTTACAAGGTCTCCGGACAGAGTCTCATTCCCCATATTTACGTCCGCTTCAGCAAAGCTATTATCCTTTTGCTCTGTCATTGCAGCATGATCAGCTGTTACAGTTTGTGTATCAGCGGAACTGTCAGGTATTGCTGCATCCTGAACCTGTGTAGTTGCAGTTAAGGTTTGTGTCTTCAAAGGAAGATAGTTGAAGATACTTAAGTGTGATTCAAAGCTGACGGGCACCAGTAATCTTAAGGCCACGACAGCCCAAAGGATCATGATGAATCTCTTGGATCTTTTCTTAAGAAGGAATCTGGCAAGCATGGTAATAAGGATCACTATGCTTCCCGTAACGGACATCTCAAGAACTTTAAGGAATAAACCGTCCATTACTTTCCGCCTTCCATATTATCCTTAATGAGTTTCATCAGAGCATCGGCGTCTTCATCGCTTAACGTTTTCTTATTACCGAAGAAAGCTGCCACAAATTTGGGCAGGGAACCGGAAAAGCTCTCTTCAATGATCTGGTTGCTTTCCGATATCAGTACTTTTTCCTTGGGAATAAGAACTTTTACTATCGTATCCTCATTCGCGACAAAACCTTTGGCGATCAGCTTGCGGAGAACGGTATATGTAGTTGATTTATTCCAATTGATATTATCATGGGCGATCTTCACCAGCTTGCCTGACTCAATAGGTGCCTCCTGCCAGATAATCTCCATCAGTTTCTTTTCAGCTTCAAACAATACCAATTCTTCCATGTTGCCAACCTCAATGATGATTGGTTTAACGTGTTAAACCGCGATTAGTTTAACCCGATAAACCAAACCTGTCAAGCGTAAAAAAGTGGCAAATCCGGTTGACGGATACATAAATGCCGTCTTTGAGTTAGAATAACATGTACTTGCAGGATTAACCGTTGGAGATTATTACATGGAAAGATTTAAGAGATTTCTGATCTGCCCGTTGCTGGCTGTAATGGTCATGTTATCAGGCTGTTTATATGATTCCGAAAAGCTGGCGGCAAAGAACAGAGCTGATCTCGAAGAGCGGAAGGCGATAGTTACCGATCATATGGAAACTTGTCTGAACGAAAAGTATGCCGAAGTTTTGGGTAAAGATGTTTCCGATAAACTGTTTAAAGTATATGACCTGAGCAAAGGTCAGAACCAGGCGTGGTTTAACAGGGGTGAATATCCTGCAAAAGCCACGTGCAGGTTGGATGAATATGACGGTGAATTCAGAGTAGAGATTTACATGGAAAGCAATATCAAGAGCTTCGGAACTTTTAAGGACAGCTTTTACGGTATCTTATACGGTGATGAAGTGAAAGAGGAGTTGGAAGAACTGCTGCTTGAATATCCTGTTACAGATATAGACATATACTATCTGCCAAATGAGAAGATAGTGACAGAAGAAGCTGAACTTAGGGAGAATCTTTATGTTTTCGGGAAATGCAGCTTCTCGACACCTGAAGAATTGGACACGATATGTGAATTGGTTGATAAACTCAATGAACGCGGATATTATCACAGAATAGCCATTTCGGATGAAACCAGAAGCCGGGCAAGGTCGTCAAACAATTCTACATCGGAAGAGATCCGGGAGTTTTTTGAAAGAGATTAACAAAAGCAGGATATTATTACTGTGCTTATCTTAAGAGGTATATATGAAGATAGTTAAGAGCATACTGAAAGCGTTACTTATCATAATCCTGGTTCTCGTGTTATTTGTTGCTGCGGTCCTTGTCTGGCTTACGGCAGTCGAGTACAGGCCGTCTGATAAGGAGAACGTTGCGGTAGAAGCTTTGAACGGTGAGGCAAAGCAGATAGCTCCCGGTGATTCTATCAGGATATTATCCTGGAATCTTGGTTTCGGAGCTTTGGGTGACAATGCCGATTTCTTTATGGATGGCGGTAAGATGGTATATACTGCTGATGAAGCGAGAGTACATACCAACGTAGAGGCCTTTGTCAGGGAAGTAAAGGCTCAGGATGCTGATATTGTCATGTTCCAGGAAATAGATACGGACAGTGACAGAAGCTATCATATGGATCAGACAGCCGTTTTCGCTGACCTTGGATATAACAGCATGGCTTTTGCTTATAATTTTATAGTTGCTTATGCGCCTGTTCCGATTCCGCCGATGGGGAAGATAAATTCAGGAATTGCTACTTATTCTGACTATCCGATCAGTTCTGCGGAAAGGATTCAGCTACCCTGTCCTTTTTCATGGCCAATAAGGACGTTTAATCTTAAGAGATGTCTTCTTGTAACGAGGATCCCTGTTGAGGGCGGAAAAGAGATAGTGCTCATCAATCTTCATCTTGAAGCTTATGATGACGGTGAGGGAAAAGCTGCCCAGGCCCAGATGCTTATGGATATTCTGAGCGAGGAATCCGGCAAGGGAAATTATGTAATTGTCGGCGGAGACTTTAACCAGAGTTTTTCCAACGTTCCGTGTAATTATCCCGTATATCCTGAACAGTGGCAGCCTGCAGAACTGGATGTAAGCGCTTATGAAAATGATTGGCAGTTCATTATGAACAATGAGACTCCTACTTGCAGATCTCTTTATTATCCGCTCAAGGGCAATGAGACTGCAGTTCAGTATTATATGCTTGACGGTTTTATCCTTTCAAATAACATTACCGTAGACTCTTATGAGATCCATGATCTCGGGTTTGAGAACAGCGATCACAATCCGCAGATAATCAACATTACTCTCAATTGATCTGTTTTTTGCCTACAAAAAGCCTCCCTAAGATAGGGAGGCTTTTTGCGTGCTTCACTTTTATGGATAAGAGGATTTGATGTCTGATCACCCTTGAGACAGGCTCAAATACAATTTCTTAACCTGTGCAAACGGCATATGCTTCTTCTATTTCACTATTGTGTTCAGAGACAGAAAACGTGGCCTTGTTAGCTGCATTAAGATATCTGCCGACAGAAACAATGAAAACGCCTGCAATGATAACAATGATGGCAATAACCAAAACCATCTCTACGAGAGTAAATCCTTTACGTGTTTTTCCAATCTTTCTCATAAGCCGCCTCCCCAGAACAAAAATCAGCTTTGTATGAAACAAATATATCACAGATAGTTCACAATGTGTTCATATTTTTCATATTTTCTCCTATTTTGTGCTTGTGTACAACTGCGGGGTTTTGTTTTTGTGCATATTGGTGCAAATACACCGAAAACCCATTGTTTTAGGGCTTGTTTTACGATGGAACCAACAGCTTTTCTGACCTTTTTGGGGGTGTTTTACGAATTTTGATGCGAAAAATGTGTATTTGTCACTTGTGAATTTTGTTAATAAATAGTTAACAAACGCTTGGAGGCGATCAAATAAAGAACTGATTGTCAAAGACATTAAAACAATGTATACTTTCAAAGTTCGAATACGGATGCTTAGCTCAGCTGGCTAGAGTACCTGCTTGACGTGCAGGGGGTCACAGGTTCGAGTCCTGTAGCATCCACCATGCTAAAAGCCTTGAAACTAAGATGTTTCGAGGCTTTTGTTTTTTCATTATTCAAAACACAAATAAATGATGATACACTTTTTATCAAGAATTTTTTATCCGAATGGAAAACGGATGAAATGCGAATAAGGGAGGATTTATTATGAATATCAGAAGGATCTTTTTGATCATTGCATGTCTTGTATCCGCAGTTGCGGTGTTTGTACCGTGCTACATGATTCAGCTTGACGGGGAAACGGTTCAGGACGGAAACATTTCATTGTTTTCGGCATATCCGTTCTATGGCATAGCTATCCTTGTATTGGATCTCTTTGTCATCGGTGCAACGATTGTCGGACTTAAGAAGGGGTATGTTATTGCTTCCTTCATTAATATCGGTGTCACTATATCTTCAGTAGTCAACATCTCCATCAACAGGGAAAGCGCAGCTGCAGTATTGAGAGTAACAGGAAAACTGTTATCAGCTTTCGGCGAGTCTTCTGCGCTCATTTATAAAGTAGAAGACGGTGCCGGTTTCTTTATGCTGATATTTGCAGCTATTTTTATCCTTGTTTCCATGATCTGGAATGCAGTAAATAACAACGACTGATACTATAAGTTAATGTATAATTATTTATATGATAAAAGGTAATCGCTTTACAACTCTGGATAAGATAAGTTTTGTGCTGCTTGCGGTGGCATTGGCTATTTTCACGACAGCTCAGGGTCTAATGCATAATCCTGACCAGGATTGTCATTTCCTTATAGATCTCGGACGTTACATTGTCAGGAACGGGAGCCTTCCAAAGACAGCTTACTGGCTGATAAATCCTGATGTGCCGACTTTGATTCAACAATGGCTTTGTGATGTGTGCAATTATCTGGCCTTTGCGGCAGCAGGTTATACCGGAACGATCATCCTCGGCATGATATTCAGCCTGATCCTTCTCGGCTGTATGTTCATATACTGCCGTGAAATAACCGGAAGCAATCAGGTGGGACTTAACGCTGCAATATATTGCTGGATCCTTTTGGGCCAGTTCGCATCCACAAGACCCTACTCTATTACAATAGCTATTACGATGCTTGAGCTTACTCTTCTCAAGAGGTTCTTTTCCAAGGAAACACATACACGCAAAGAGACACTCATGTTTTTCGGAGGAATCGCAGCCGTATTCGTTGCACAGGCCAACTGGCAGGCTTCGAACATACCGTATCCGATGTTTTGGATACTCAGCTACATACCGCAGATAAAGGCGAGAAAATTCCGTATAAATCTTTATGCTTTGGCTGCACTTGGAACAGGCGCTGTTTTCTCGGTCGTAAGTCCTATAGGTATCAAAGGACCTTTATTTCTTACATATGTTGGAGATGCTTTTGACGGAATAGAAGTTCATGAACTTCAGCCGCCCGAATTTCCGTCACTTTACACTGCTATCATGATAATGGTAGCTGCTTTATTTATATATTCGATCGTTAAGAAAAAACTTACTTCAGAACAGTTTTTTCTGACGGTTGGATGTTTTGCAATGTCCTGTATATTTATGCGCTGCTGCTGGACTCTTGTCATACCGATGGGTTCGCTTCTCGGAAATCTGAACTATACCGAACGCACTCACAAGATGATGCGCTGGACTTATGTTGCTGCGGGATTGCTTTCAGTTCTTCTTATCATGAAATACAATGTTGAGAAGAATAATGACAGAGAAATGATGATCGCAGTGGTACCCCCTCCGGACCAGGTAACGCTTTATACCGATTTCAATTCAGGTTCTTATTTTCTTATTGACGAATACAAGATTTATTTCGATGCCAGACCGGAACTGTATGATGAAAGAATTGCAGGCGACAAGGCCTTCCGGGATGAGGCGTATGCTGCATGGTCAGGAGAGATCGATTATGATGAATTCATAGAAAGATACGGTTTTAACTGGTTTGCCGTAAGTGAAGATTCATATATGGAAGATTATCTTAAGGCTCACCGGGAATATGAAGAAGTATTCATCAATCAGAAAGATAAAATTGTTATTTACAAAAAGGCTGATCAGTAGATGAACGCAAGATCAGCTCATTTGACCATAAAGCATGGAAGGCTTTATAATCTGATCGTGTTTAACACATGGAATAAGAGGAGGAATAGTTAATGAGCAAGTTCTGCCCGCGTTGCGGAACCCAGGTTCAGGATGACGCTAATTTCTGCATGAAGTGCGGATATAATTACAACGGTGTACAGCCCGTTGCTGCTAAGACCCAGCCAAAGCAGGCTTCAAGATCATGGGTTCAGAATTCAGGAGTGGTCAATCCTTATCCTGTTGCCGGTTACGAAGAGTACAATCCGACTTTTCACTGCAGATGCGAATACTGTTATTACGAATTTGATTACCATACTTATGATCTCGGTCACAGGGCATGGTATCCGCACGGATTCGTTTATTGTCCGCGCTGCCAGAAGCCTTTGAGACATAAGCTTGAGTATGAAGTATTGACCAGTGTTACGCCTGCCCAGCCTGCTGTGCCCGCAGTTCAGGTTCAGCCTGCAGTACCTGCCGCACCTGTTAATACAGTACAGGCGGCTCCTGCGGAATCAGATACCTGAAACTGCAATACAAAAGGAATACGTATAGGGGTTGTATTATTCCGGCAACCCCTATTTAATTGGAAATATATATATTTATATGATAATTTTGTATAGCTATGGCAATAGACAAGAATAAGACAGACCTTATAAAGGCAAAATATGAGGAGCTGACCGGAACTTTAAGTGATCCGGCAGTTGCTTCACGCCCGGAAGAATATACGAAATATTCCAAAGAACTGGCTGCGCTTAATCCTCAGGTGGAAGCGATCCGGAATTATGAAGCTTGTGAGAAAGAAATCGAAGGGATACTGACGCTTCTAGAAAGCGGAGATCTGGGCGGCGATGATGAGATGAGGAGTCTTGCCAATGCCGAACTTGCCGATGCAAAGGACAGACTCGCCGGACTGGAAAAGGAACTCGTTATTTATCTGACTCCCGGCGATCCGAGAGACTCCAGATCCGTAATACTTGAGATCAGGGCGGGAGCAGGCGGAGAGGAATCTGCGCTCTTTGCAGGTGATCTGTTTAAGATGTATAAAGGTTATGCTGCGCTTAAGGGCTTTGACGTCAGTATTGTTGATTCCAACCCCACGGAGCTTGGCGGTTACAAGGAGATAGTTGCGGAGATAGACGGTCCAAGGGTTTATTCGAGAATGAAGTTTGAGAGCGGTGTTCACAGGGTGCAGAGAGTCCCCGTTACCGAATCTGGCGGAAGGGTGCATACTTCGACTGCTACTGTTGCCGTTCTTCCGAAAGCTGAACCCACGGATGTCGAGATCAATCCCAATGATCTGAAGATAGACAGATTCAGAGCGTCAGGCGCCGGCGGACAGCACATCAACAAGACGTCATCAGCTATCAGGATAACGCATCTTCCTACCGGGATGGTCGTTACCTGCCAGGATGAGAGATCGCAGATCCAGAACAAGGAAAAGGCGATGGAAGTCCTGCAGTCGCGTTTGTGGGCAATAGCTCATCAGGCGGATGTGGACAGGCATAATGATGAGAGAAAATCTCAGGTGGGAACAGGTGACAGATCCGAAAGGATCCGCACATATAATTATCATCAGGGGAGGGTAACGGATCACAGAATCGGTCTGACGTTATATAAGCTGGACAGCATTCTTGCAGGTGATCTGGATGAGATAATAGATGCTCTGACCTTGGCACAGGCGGCAGATAATGCAGGCAATAATAATGAGGAATAATATAAAGGTTTTATATGGAACGGGAAAAGAAATATAAGAAGACATTACTTATAGCTTCAGATGACGAGCAGGCGATAAAGAATGCCGCAGAACACTTAAGGAACGGCGAAGTCATAGGATTTCCCACGGAGACCGTTTACGGTCTTGGCTGTGATGCCGGAAACGGTGAGGCAGTCAGGAAGGTTTTCGAGGCAAAAGGACGTCCTGCCGACAATCCCCTGATCTGCCATATCGGTGATAAAGAACAGATAAAGAATATTGTGTCCGAGATCACTCCGTTGGCGCAAAAACTAATTGACAGTTTTATGCCAGGCCCCATTACCTTGGTAATGAAGAAATCGGATTCCGTTTCGGATCAGACGACGGCAGGTCTTGATACGGTCGGAGTGAGAATGCCTTCTCATCCGGTCGCAAACAAGTTCCTCAGATACTGCGGTGTTCCCGTAGCGGCACCTTCGGCAAATCTTTCGGGAAGACCTTCACCCACGGGAGCGAGATCAGTCCTTGAAGATATGGACGGATATATATATGCGATCATCGACGGAGGGGATTCCGAATTCGGATTGGAATCGACTGTCGTTGACTGTACGGGAAATGATCCGGTCATTTTAAGACCGGGAGCAGTAACGAAAGCAGACATAGATCTGGTATTGCAGAATGGTGAAGCTGTCATGGCAGGGTCATTGAAAGGTGAAGAGACACCGAGATCCCCCGGAATGAAGTACCGTCACTATGCTCCGTTTGCCCAGGTCGAGATAATGAAGATGCCTGAAGGAACGGCCATTACCGGCGATGATGCTTCCGGTACCGGCTGCAAGCCGGAAAAAACATCTTTCACTACGGAAGATCTGAAGAAACTTACCGATGAGGAAGCGAAAGAACTGGTAAACATTGCGTCTCCGTTTATCTTAAGGTCCCGTGAGATCCTTTCGAAAAACCCTTTTGCAAGGATCGGTCTTTACTGCGGCAGTGAGATCAGGGCAATGTACGACAAGCTGGATGATAAGATCCTGTCTGCCCATACGGAGTTTTGCGTTTATGGAAAGACGGTTGATGTCGCATGCGCATCGCACGGCCTTTTTGAAGGTTTGAGATTCCTGGACGTTCAGGAAGTCGATGTGATACTTGCCCAGGGATTTGACGGTAAGGGCCTTTCTGTTGCTTATATGAACAGGTTATCCAAAGCTGCCGGAAAAAAAGAAGAACTGACACCCGGAATGCCGGTGCCTGCAAGACCTTCAAGACTTCCTCTTCCCATCGATGCATTTAAGGATACGGTCACTGCATCCGTGCTTTTTATTGATGATAACAATACATCTTTATCAGCATGCTGCGAGTCTTTGATGAGACGGATGATCGAAAAGAATGAGCCCTATATCTCGAATAAGTCTGATGATACCGGGTTTGAGATATACTGCGAATCTGCTGGACTTACGGCAATGGACGGAATGGAACCGGATCCTCAGATGGATAAAGCAGTAAAGGAACTTACAGGTCTAGGATTAAGTTCTATCGAATCCAGAAGATCCAATGCCGCGATCTACGATAATAATGACCTGATCCTTACTGTCAGGGATGAGCAGGCTTTTGCAATAATCAAGGCTTTCCCCGAGATAAAGGATAAAGTATTCTCGCTATCCACTTTTGCGGCTGCCAACGGACTCGTTATGAAGGATTCTTCCGGAAGGATAATGTCGATCTCGGTTCCTGATCCTTCGGGTGAGAATTACCAGACATATCTTCATACCGCAAAAGCCCTAAATGCATGGCTTGAACTGTTGTTCCCGTACGTGCTGAAAGAGCTCGGCGCATCCAGGGTCTGATCCGCTTTTGAGGACAATAAAAGTTGAGACTAGTCTCAAATGGCCCTCTAAAGTCTCAATCTGTTCCCGGAGGGTAGAATTTCAAATTCCGAGTTGCTAGAATCTGCCTTGTAGGAATCAGGCAGGACATGAACGACGAGAAAAGCCTTTAGATACAGTAAATGCTTGACTTTGGTTCTCATGCTGTGTTATTCTTCACGTTGCCGCTTATATATGGGCGGTATCCTTGTCCGGCTTGACCGGACCGCAAAGTCCAGAAGGAGGTGAATAATATGGCAAACCAATATCGTTTGATCACAATCCTCAGCACCGATAAAGGTGAAGAGGGAATTGCTTCTCTTACTGACACAATTAAATCTAAGATCGAATCAGGTGCTACGATTGACGCATTCGATGCAATCGGAACACGTGAGTTGGCTTACGAGATTGAAGGTCAGAGGAACGGCTACTATGTTCAGACAGTATTTACTGCCGAGAGCGAATTCCCTAAGGAACTTGAGCGTGTTCTCAAGATCACTGATGGCGTAATCCGTTATCTCATTGTTCGTGTCGGTGAGTAATCACTTCAGACAGGAAGGTAACAGTAATGAACAAAGTAGAATTAGTCGGAAGACTTACTAAGGACCCGGAAGTTAAGCTTACTTCAAACCAGACACAGTTTTGCAATTTCACTGTAGCAGTCGACAGACGCTTCAAGGATGCAAACGGTCAGAGACAGGCTGATTTCATCAACTGCGTTGCATGGCGTCAGACTGCAGTCTTTATCCAGAAGTATTTTCGTAAAGGCAACCGTATCGGTTTGGTAGGAAGCATTCAGACCAGAAGTTACGATGATCAGAACGGACAGAAGAAGTTCATCACTGAAGTCGTTATAGATGAGGCTGAATTTGTTGAATCTTCAGGTTCGGTTCCCGTAGATCCGTATCGCCAGGAGCCCGTTGCTCCTCCGATGCAGTCTTTCAATCCGCCTGCAGCTGATTCAATAGCTGCCAGCGCACCCACTGCACCCAATATGCAGATAGATGCACCTACGATGGGCGGTTTTGATGAAGGACAGTCCGGTGAGCTTCCGTTTGAGATTTAATTAAAGGAGATCACTCAAAATGGCAGAGAACAGAGCACCCAAAGCCGGTGGTAGAGAGTTTGCCGGCGGAATGAGGCAGAGAAGAACACGCAGAAAGGTTTGCAACTTCTGTGCTAATAAGGTCGAGTCAATCGATTTTATGGATGACGTTACTCTTAAGAAGTATATTTCCGAGAACGGAAAGATCCTTCCCAAGAGAATGACAGGCACATGCGCTATCCACCAGCGTGAGCTTACAACAGCTATTAAGCGTGCACGTCAGGTTGCAGTTTTGCCCTACACGGTTCAGTAATCCGTTTTTAGGACAAATAGCAGTCATTGGATTTACAAAAATCAAAGCTGCTACGCTATAATTAAAAAATGTAATAACAATCGGGCCCTCTCTGAGCATATAATATGTTCTTAGGAGATAGCCCGATTGTTTTGTAGATTAATAATCCGGGAAATAGGCGGAGGTTGTTTTATGAAGGTAATACTGCTTTCTGATGTTAAGAATGTCGGCAAGGCCAATGAGGTCGTTAACGTAAGTGACGGTTATGCAAGGAATTTCCTGTTTAAGAAAGGGCTTGCCAAAGAAGTGAATTCCGCCAATCTTAACGAAGTAAAGCTTCAGACCGGTGCAAAAGCCGAGCATGAGAGAAGAGCCCTGATCGCGGCACAGGATGCCAAGAAGATACTTGACGGCAAGGTTTTCAAAGTCGTCGCAAGGGGCGGAGCTGACGGAAGGCTCTATGGAGCAGTTACTGCACAGGATATTTCCGACAGCCTCAAGAAAGAAGGCTTTGACGTGGATAAGAAGAAGGTCGTTATTTCAAGTCCCATTAAGAACACCGGAATGTTTAAGACCAGAATAAAGCTTCATCCGCAGGTATCGGCCGATATCAATGTTGAAGTAGTGACCGGAGCCTGAAAGAGCTTTCTGATATATGGCTGAAGATCTGGAATATTTGAATAATCTTATCGATCAGGGGATCGAAGGGAGCAGCGAAGTTGAAGTCGAGATGGCTCTCCTCGCTCTTTGCATGCGTAAGGATGTCGCCATCCTCGGAGTAGTTGAGAATAAGATCGAAGATGATGATTTTACTGATGTGCGTAACCGCACCATATTCAGTGTCATCATTGACATGTTCCTTACTAATGCCCAGATCGACCGAATTACCGTTTATTCCGAACTTGAAAGAAGAGGTCTGGCTGATAAAGCCGGCGGTCAGAGATACGTATACCGTGTAGGTGATACTACTGCGGTCCAGTCTGCTCTTCCGAGCTATATTGATGCCATAAGAGAACGCAGCGAGAAGACAAAGCTTCTTAAGACTGTGGAAGAAGTCAGAAAAAAGGCTTTGGGCGGCAAGATGCGCGCATCTGAAGCTGTTGATTTTGCGATAAACGAGATGTCTCATCTTAAAGGGAGCGGTGATTCAAAAGGTTTTGAGAGCATGCCGGATATCCTTAAGATGACAATGAGTGAGATCACGGCAGAGCTCCGGGATGAGAATGTCGGAGGCAAGATCAAGCTCGGTTTTCCGAAGCTTGATGCCATGCTCGGAGGCTTAAGACCGGGGTCGCTTAATATTCTAGCGGCACGTCCTAGTATGGGTAAATCTGCGCTGGCTATCAATATGGCCGCTAATGTGGCTGCGAACCAGAATCCCGTTGCTATCTTTTCGCTCGAAATGAGTAAGCAGGAGATCGCTTCCAGACTCATGTCATCATCCATGAGCAAACCGGTAAGCGAGATCATTTATTCACATAAGATGAGTGACAGCGACAAAAAACAGATAGATCATGCTCTGGCAAAATTATCCGAGTTTCCGATATTTATCGACGATAACTCGGATACCAATCCCGTTACAATGAAGTCAAAACTTACGCAGTTGTTTGCTGATCCCAAAAAGGCTCCGAAGCTCGTTGTCATCGATTATCTTCAGCTCATGACAATGCCCGGAGCGGGCGGCAGATCACGTAACGAGGAAGTTACCGCTATTTCAAGATCTCTTAAGATCCTTGCCAAGGAGTTTAATATTCCTTTCATTGCGCTTTCTCAGCTTTCAAGAGGCGCTGCACAGAGAGATGATCATACACCGCAGCTGTCAGACCTGAGAGATTCAGGTGCGATTGAGCAGGATGCCGATACGGTCATGTTTATCGACAGGCCCGATTACTACAAGAAGAAGGATGAAGAAAACTATTCTGAGGAAGGCAATGCTCCGCAGACGGTCAATTTCAAGGATAACAATGATGCCAAGCCTGCATTTATCTATCTGTCGAAGAACCGTCACGGCAAAACGGGCAGGGACTCTGTGTGGTGGGTTCCCAGAAAAACGATGTTTATCGAACATAACGAGAAAGATCCCGAAGATGACGGCGGAAGTGCTTATACAAGAACCGTTGACGGTGATACGGCCGCACAGAATTATAATTTTGACAGCGTAACTACGGACGAGGCTCCGATTCCGGAACCTCCCATGCCTGACAATGATGATATACCGCCCGAAAGCGATGATTTCTTTGCACAGGCAAATGACGATTTCCCGAGCGGGTTTTAAAATTTGAAAAACGAAGAGACAGTAGAGATCTTAGATAAGGTCCTTGAGTTTTCCAATAGTAAAGGATTATTTGACTGTGGGATCATAGTTGTCGGTTTGTCGGGCGGTCCTGATTCTGTTGCTCTGCTTCATATCCTGAAAGGCTTAAGAAACTGTTTCGATATTGATTGTGATATCTATGCGCTCCATTGCAACCACCATTTAAGACCTGGAGTCTGCGATGAGGAAGCAGAGCTTGTAAAAGAGCTTTGCAAGGAGAATCATGTCGATCTTAAGATCCTGGATTTTGACTGCAGGGGATTTGCCGGTCAGAATCACATTTCGGAAGAGACTGCCGGAAGAGTCCTGAGATATGAAGCTTTTGAACAGTATGCAAAAGCGCTTGAAGCAGCAAAAAATACGACTGTCCGCATAGCGGTTGCCCATCACAAGGATGATATTGCCGAGACCATGATGATGAATCTTTTCAGAGGTTCTGGGCTTGACGGTCTTGTTAATCCGAAACCGATTACCGGAAGGATAATAAGACCTCTTTTGTGTGTCAAGAAGAATGAACTCGTAGATTATCTTGATACACTCGGAGTCAGTTATGCGATCGATCAGACAAACCTTACGACAGACGGTACGCGTAATACATGGCGGAATGAATTCCTGCCTAAGATAGGAACGTATTACCATGAAGATCCGTCAGCTCCTCTGACCAGGACTTATAAACTGCTTAGCGATGATCTTGATTTTATAGATTCAATGGCACGTGATCTCTATGCGGCAAACCGGAAGAGCATATCCGGCCATTTATTTCTCTCCGCCTCCGGAGTCAAAGTGCTCCATCAGTCAATGAAGTCTCGAGTTATCCGCATGCTCTGGTATGAGACATTCGGCGATCTGATCGATTTTGAAGAGCTTCACCTGAATGACTGCTGCTCGCTTTTGGAACGCGAAGTCAGCGGTGAGATGACCCTTGATATGCCTTTCGGGAGAAAAGCATACAGGTACGGGGACCTTTTCGGGTTTGCCGGTAAGGAGGAGATAAGCTCTTTAGCGTGCGCAGTTGCCGGTGAAATGGGCTTTTTGACATCCTTTGACTGTTTAAATATGGAGCTTAACCTGTCTGATATTCCCGAAAAGGGCGGATTAAGCGTTAAAATCTCCAATTCTGCCCTAAAACTCAAGGCATTTATAATTGAGAATAAAGGAGAATTAGAGTATAATAATTTCTCGTGGTTTTGCCCTGTGGATGTAATCCGTGAGGGCGGAATCACGTTAGGTAATTGCAATGGTACCGGAACCGGCCTCCGTATGAGGAAAGCCGGCTCAGGGGGAAGCAAAGAGATCAACCGTCTTATGACTGATCTTAAGATTCCCGAATCTGCCAGAAAGCAGATCATCTTTATTGAAAAGCACGGCGAGATATTGTGGTTACCCGGATTCGGACATGGCATCGGTTTTACGAATGCCATCAGCCGGGAAAGATACATCGAGGACATGCAGAGTAACGGTAAAGAACCCGGTTCCCTGATCATGTTTACGATAGAAAGGCAGTAAGTGCAGATGGCTATCAATACTGACAAGGTATTAGTGTCTCACGAAGAGATCGAAAAGATGCTTGACCGCCTGAGTGAAGAGCTTAACCGCGATTATAACGGTCAGCCGCTCGTAGTAGTCGGCATCCTGACAGGTGCATTTATCTTTACTGCCGATCTTGTAAGACGACTTGAAATGCCTGTCATAGTTGATTTCATGCAGGTGTCTTCATATGTCGGCGAGTGCTCGACGGGAGAACTCAAGATCAAGAAAGATCTTTCGTACGACATCAAAGACATGAACGTTCTGATCGTTGAAGATATTATCGATACGGGAAGGACGCTGGCCCTTTTGAAAGAACTGCTGTTAAAAAGGGAGCCCAAGTCGCTTAAGATATGTACTGCTTTCGATAAACCGAGCAGGAGAGTTAATGATCTGGTTCCGGATTATAACGGCATTACCGTTCCGGATGAATTCATAGTCGGATATGGTCTTGACCTTGACGGCAAATATAGAGATTTCGACGATGTTAGGATCGTAAGAAAGGAATAAGAGTAAAGTGTCAGATAAGAGTGATAAGAGTGAGAAGAGTTTTAAGCCGATTGGCGGGGGATTATTCTTTTATGTCCTGCTGATAGTTGTGCTGATCGCATTTTCGACCATCGTTTTCGGTGGTAATTACGGACAGAAGGAAAAAGCCACGCTTTCTGACGTAATGAGCATAATCGAAGATGAGAATAATGAAGTAAGTTTGGTCGAGATCAAGGGAACAGTAGTTACGGTTACATACAAGAACGAAGCAGGACTTAACGTCGAGGTAAGCCAGGACGTTCCTTATGAGTTCGTTGATGATCTGGTACTTAAGCTTGATAAAGCAAAGGCTGCAGGTAAGATCGGTGGATATAACTATTCCGAGCCTTTCGACTGGTCTTTGATAGTCAATGTCGTTATGTTCGGTATTTCCATAGTCATCGTTGTCGTTCTGTTCTTAAGCATTACAAGACAGAGCAGAGACGGCAACAGCGTATTCAGTTTCGGTAACAACCGCGCAAGATTGTCTGATCCGAACAAGGACAAAGTCAAGTTTTCCGATGTTGCAGGTTCAATAGAAGAGAAAGAGGAACTGCAGGAGATCGTTGATTTCCTGAAGAATCCAAAGAAATATCAGCAGCTTGGCGCAAAGATCCCTAAGGGCGTTCTCCTTTATGGTGCCCCCGGTACCGGTAAGACATTGCTTGCAAGAGCAGTTGCAGGTGAAGCCGGAGTCAAGTTCTTCTATATCTCAGGTTCTGATTTCGTTGAAATGCTCGTAGGTGTAGGCGCTTCCCGTGTAAGATCACTTTTCTCTGATGCAAAGAAAGAAGCTCCTTCCGTAGTATTCATCGATGAGATCGACGCAGTCGGACGTAAGAGAGGCGCCGGCCTGGGCGGCGGTCAGGATGAGCGCGAGCAGACATTGAACCAGATCCTCGTTGAGATGGACGGCTTTGATGTAAATTCCAATGTTATCGTTATGGCTGCTACGAACCGTGTCGACGTTTTGGATCCCGCACTTCTGCGTCCGGGCCGTTTCGACAGACGTATCATGGTCAATATGCCTGATGCTGACGAGCGAGAGGCTATCCTTAAGATCCATGCCCGCAAGAAGCCGCTTGCCAAGGACGTAAGTCTTCACGAGGTTGCTCTTTCCACTGTAGGTTTTACAGGTGCTGATCTCGAGAATCTTCTCAATGAAGCTGCGCTCATGACTGCACGTCATAACAAGAAAGAGATTACCATGCAGGAGATCACGGATGCTATGTTCAGAGTTCAGATGGGTCCCCAGAAGAATTCCAAGAAGCTCAGTGACAAGGTCAAGCGTCTTACTGCTTATCATGAAGCAGGTCATGCTGTTGTTCTCCGTGCTACTTCAGAATTCGAGAAGGTTGACCGTGTAACGATCGTTCCTGCAGGAAGAGCAGGCGGTTTTACAGCCTATAAGCCGATCGAAGATACTGATTTCTATACTGAAAAGATGCTCCTTGATACCATCAAGATGACTTTGGGCGGACGTGCTGCCGAAGAAGTTTTCTTGGGCGAGGTCTCAACGGGTGCCGCTTCCGATCTGCAGCAGTGCAATAATATCGCCAAAAATATGATCAAGCGCTACGGTCTTTCCAAGAAGTTCCGCAATATGGTATTCGGCGATGAGAATGAGGAAGTTTTCTTAGGTTATTCAATGGGCCAGGTTCAGAGCTATTCCGATAAGACGGCTGCCGAGATCGATGAAGAGATCAAATACATCATCGACACCTGCTATGACGAGACCAAGAGGATCCTTATCGAAAAGAGCAGTACTGTTGACGGACTTGCAAACAGACTTATCGACAAGCTTACTGTTGACGGTCCTGATTTCGAGAAGATTTATGAAGCTGAAGGCGATCTGAGCGCAGTTTATCCGACAGAGTATTCGGGTATTGATACTTCCGTCTCTGTTGATGCCGGAAGCGACAGTGCTGAACAGTCTGTTTCAGAATCTGTTGTTCCTGATATTGCTCCCGTTGCTTCTGTAACATCAGAACCGGAATCAGTTGCAGATCCTGATGATTCCAACGATCCGGGTCCGTCAGACTGATGAAGCTCCAAAGATTTATAGCTGTTCTGCTGTTGATGTCGGTAACGGCATCAACAGCGTGTTCTTTTGCCGGCACATCCGTCACTGATACTTCTGCAGACAGCGGGATCATCAACATTTCAAGCAACTACGCGGCAATGACGCCGGAGGAGATCTGCGCCTCATTGTCTTTGGAACAGAAGGCTGCTCAGATGATGCAGCCTACGATCTATAATGTTTCTCCTTCCAGGATGAAAAAAACGGACTATGGTTCAATTCTCTCAAGGATCGATGACTGGCCGATGCCATCAGATACCGAGTGGATGGGTATAGTAACTGATTATCAGAAATTTGCTATGGAGTCTGACGCCGGTATTCCGTTTGTTTACGGCAACGACAGCCTCCATGGCGTTAATTTTGCCTCAGGCTGTGTAATCTTTCCGCACAATATAAACATAGGTGCAGCATATGATGTCGAACTCACGGAAGAGTATGGAAAGCTTGTAGGAAGCGACATCGCTCATACGGGAATGCTCCTTAACTTCTCACCATGTGTAGCTACTGCAGCTGATCCGAGGTGGGGACGCACTTACGAATCTTATTCTTCCGACAGCAGGATAGTAACGGATCTCTCAGTTGCTTATTCGAGAGGCCTTCTTTCTGAAGGCATCGTTGTCTGCCCAAAACATTTCTTCGGTGACGGCATGACAGCTTTCGGCACAGGTGAGGATCCTGATACGATGCTTATCGACAGGGGTGATGCCCGGTTATCGGATGATCAGATAAAAGAACAGCTTTCGATATACCAGGCGCTTATAGATGAAGGCGTGCAGGTAATAATGCTCTCGCATTCTTCGCTTAACGGCACAAAGATGCACGAGAATGAGAAATACATCAGTATGCTCAAAAACGATATGGGCTTTGACGGTATCGTTCTTTCCGACTGGGATTCGATAATGAACTGCTCGGGTGCGACATATAAGGATAACATCATTCTCGGAGTCAATGCCGGTATCGATATGTTTATGACTGATACGGATCACGATGCGGCGATGAGCTATATCATCGCAGGCGTAAAAGAAGGCCGCATCAGTGAAGATCGTATCGACGATGCTGTAACCAGGATCATCAGAGTTAAGAAAGACATTGGTCTGTTTAACGATCCTTTTCTCAAAAATCTTAAGCCTTCCTTCGAATACGGAAGTCAGAGATCTCATGAAGTTGCACGTCAGCTTGCAGCTGAATCCTATGTCCCTCTCAAAGCCGGAAATAACATGTACATAGAACCCGGCATGAAAGTCTTTGTCACGGGTCCTGCAGCAGATGACGTCGGAGTGCTCTGCGGCGGCTGGACGTACTGGTGGCAGGGCGCGACAGATAAGGAGATAGATGACGGATCCTCTCCCAAAAAGCATTTTGCTGAAGGCAATTCCATCGTAGAGGCACTTAAGGAAGCCGGAGAAAAGAACGGCTTTGAGATAGTAACCGACAAGAGTCAGATAGATACCTGCGACATGGTGTTATTGTGCATCGGCGAAACGCCATATGCGGAATGGTATGGTGATACAAAAGACCTTTCTGTTACGGGAACACTCGGCCTTCCGGGAAATGCAGCGGCCATTAAGACGGCAGAAGATTCCGGACTTCCGACGGTTGCGCTTATAGTTGCCGGCAGGAATGTCATCATCAGTGACTACATCGACCGGTGGGATTCCTGCATCATGCTCTATCTTCCGGGAACTGAAGGAGGTAATGCAGTTGCTGATGTGCTGACCAAAAATACTGCGCTCACGGGAACGCTGCCCATGCCTTATTACTCTTCGGTTGACCAGATCGGTAAGAACGAGTGCTGGAAAGACATTGGCTGGAATGCATTTAAGGGCTGATATACAAAGATATTGGTGGCAGGACACTTTCTGCCGTGTACATTTTTTCGCGAATATGCTTGAATAATTGCATAAAGAACCTGATTAATGCAATTTTTTCATAAATTATCGGGAAAAATGTACACCCGCGAAGTGGTAACTCAAAAGCAGACCAAATTACTTTGAATTAATATTCTCGAAAGACAGCTTCATCTTCTCGTTGTGATCTATTGCCCAATCGACCGCCCATTCGGACTCGAAAAGAACTACCGGCGCATTATCCCTGTCGAGAACAAGAAGTGATGTCGAGGTAAGCGTTAATTCCTTCGGATCGAATCCTTCCACATCGGATTTTGCCCAGCGTGCGAGACGGTATGGAAGAGGTGTCCTGACAATATCAACGTTATATTCCGACTTAAGTCTGTATTCCAGAACGTCAAACTGGAGAATACCGACAACGCCCATGACATAGGTCTCGGTACCGATATTCGGCTGCTTGTAGAGCTGGACGGCACCTTCCTGAGAAAGCTGTTCGATACCCTTGAGGAACTGCTTTCTTTTCATGGAATCCTTAGGCTCTACGCGAGCAAAGTTTTCCGGCGCAAATACCGGGATCGGATCGAATTCGAATTTGCGGTTGGTAGATATGATCGTATCACCGATCCTGAAGTTGCCGGGATCGAAGATACCTATTATGTCTCCTGCGTAAGCCTCTTCGGTAATGGCTCTGTCCTGGGCCATGAACTGCTGGGGCTGGGCGAGTGTGATCTTCTTGCCAGTCCTCATGAGATTAACGGTCATGTTCTTCTCGTACTGACCGGAACAGATACGTATGAATGCCATACGGTCACGGTGGGAAGGATCCATGTTAGCCTGGATCTTGAATACGAAGCCTGAGAACATGGTGTCTTCGGGTTCGACCATTCCGTCTGACGTGTGATGGACCGCAGGTCCGGGACTCATCTTGAGGAAGTGCTGCAGGAACGGCTCGACACCGAAGTTTGTAATGGCAGAACCGAAGAAAACAGGAGTCAGTTCTCCTTTGAGGACCTTGTCCATATCGAGTTCATCGCCTGCCATGTCTAGCAGTTCTATGTCATTTCTTAATGTCTCGAGGTGACCTGTCATTAGCATTTCGTCGAGCTTCGGATCGTCGATGCCCGAGACACTCTGGGTAACCATGGAAGCACCGTGGTCGTTATTCTCGCGGTCGAAAAGAAGGACATTTCGTGTTGCCCTCTCATACACACCCTCGAAATCTCCATCTGTTCCGATAGGCCAGTTGATCGGCACTGATCTGATGCCCAGGACTTTTTCGAGCTCGTCCATGAGATCAAAGGGATTCTTGGCTGCACGGTCCATTTTGTTTATGAACGTGAAGATCGGGATACCGCGTCTTCTGCAGACCTGGAATAGCTTTATGGTCTGAGCCTCGACACCCTTTGCTCCGTCGAGGACCATTACGGCCGAGTCAGCTGCGCAGAGCGTTCTGTATGTGTCCTCGGAGAAGTCCTGGTGACCGGGAGTATCGAGGATATTGATGTGGCAGTTATCATATTCGAACTGCATAACAGATGAAGTGACGGAGATACCACGTTTTTTCTCGATCTCCATCCAGTCTGATGTCGCGTGGCGTTGTGCTTTACGTGCTTTTACGGAACCGGCCTGATGAATGGCGCCACCGTAGAGAAGGAGCTTCTCTGTAATGGTGGTCTTACCTGCGTCAGGGTGCGAAATGATTGCAAAAGTGCGTCGTCTTTTAATTTCTTCAACTGTTGAATAATTCATTTTACCCTCAAGAAATGTATAATAGCCTAATAGAGACAAGTAATTATATATAAGAAAGAAGGGAATTACAAATAATGATACGTGGCGGAGGCGTTCTGATGCACATCAGCTCACTGCCCGGACCGTTCGGGACGGGAGTGATGGGACAGGAGGCCGTAGATTTTGCAAAACAATTGGCTTCACAGGGGATGAAATATTGGCAGGTCCTGCCGTTCTCATATCCCGGCATGGGTAATTCACCTTACCAGAGTTTCTCGGCATTTGCCGGCAACTGGCTCTTTATCGATCCCAGAAGACTGGAGAAAAGAGGTCTTCTTACACCCGCAGAGGTACAACAGGCCGAATATAATCAGAATAAGTGGAGGATCGATTACGATTTCCTGCGCACAAACAGAGACGAACTTTTGAGAAAAGCTTTTGAGCGTGCCGATAAGGAACTGCTCTCGAAAGCTGATAAATTCATTAAGGAAAATAAGTGGGTCCAGGATGTAGCCGCTTACCAGACAGTAAAGGATGCTGATTTCGGCAAGCCCTGGTGGGAGTGGTCTGACACAAGACTCAGAAACTACGAAAAGTCCGCAGTCGCTGAACTTAAGAATGATCCTAACTACAGATATCACGGTTTTGTCCAGTATCTGTTCTTCGACGAATGGGCACAGATAAAGTCAGAGATCAATGCTCTGGGCATCTCCATCATAGGAGATATTCCTTTCTATGTTTCCGGTGATTCCGCCGATGTCTGGGCAAGCAGGGATCTGTTCAAAATGGCTTCTGCAGCAAGAGTCAACAAAGTCCTTAATGATTATGAAAAGGCTTTGGACAAGTATAAAAAGGAGCTTGCAAAGCAGGAAAAAGAAAAAGACAAGGAGAAGGAATCCGAGCCTTTGAAGGAACCCAGGAAACCGAAGCCGGAAGCCCTTGTTTTCGAGAGCGTTGCAGGCGTACCTCCGGATTATTTCTGTGCAGACGGACAGCTCTGGGGCAACCCCATCTATGACTGGAAGAAGATGAAAGAAGACAACTATGCATGGTGGATGAGCAGACTTGAAGATAACTTCAAACTCTTCGACTTTTTAAGGATCGATCACTTCCGTGCTTTCTCTTCTTACTGCGAGATAGATGCTAATGCCGAGACCGCAAGAGACGGTAAGTGGATACCGGGTCCGGGCCTTGATTTTTTCGAAGCATACGACAAGAAGTTCAAGGACAGATCACGCCTTATTGCTGAGGATTTAGGCGAAGTTACTCCCGATCTTATGGATTTCATGGGCAAGGTCGGTATCCCTGGAATGCGTGTAATGGAATTCGCATTCTATCCGGGTGACAACAGCTCTTTCCTGCCTCATAACTTTGTAAATAACTGTGTTGCTTACACCGGCACTCACGATAACAACACTTTGCTCGGATGGCTTTGGGACAGCCCCGAGGAAGTAAGAAAGACATGCCTCGAATACTGCGGTTTCAACGGTGATAACTGGGGCGACGGCGGTGCGCACAGCGGTTCCTGCAGAGCGATCATCAGAACGCTTTGGATGAGTCACGCTGACGTGACGATCATACCGATCCAGGATATGCTGGGCTACGGCGGCGATACAAGAATGAACATTCCCGGAACGCCTACAGGCAACTGGGTGGTAAGGTTTACCAGGGAAGATTTTGATTCGATAGATAACGACTGGTACAGGAATCTCAACAGGATCTATTTCAGATAAGGAGGAATTCCATGAAATACATTCTTTGCATCGATCAGGGAACGACTTCCACCAAGGCTTTTCTGCTTGATGAGGAAGGCAATCTGTCCAAAGGCACACACGTTCCTTTCAAGCAGTACTATCCCCAGCCCGGCTGGGTAAGCCACGATGCAGAGGAAATATATGTATCTGTTCTGAAAGCTGTCGCTATGATCCTTAAAGAACATCCGGAAGCAAAGGGCAGTATCGTCAGCATGGGAATTACGAACCAGCGCGAAACGACGATCGCATTTTCGCCTTCGGGGAAACCTTTTACGCAGGCCATCGTATGGCAGTGCAGAAGGACTTCCGATATCTGCAGACGTCCTGAGATAAGGGAACAGAGCAGAAGGGTCACTGAGATCACGGGTCTTAAGATCGATCCTTATTTTTCGGCTACAAAGATGCTCTGGCTTCTCGAGAACGTGAGGAGTTTAAGAGAGCGCTGTTCCTCGGGTGAAGCATATCTTTCCACGATCGACGGGTTCCTTGTTTACAGGCTCACCGGCGGAAGATCTTACGCTTCAGATTATTCCAATTGTTCGAGAACGATGCTCTTTGACATATCACGAAAAGCATATGATCCCGAGTTCCTCGACCTGTTCGGCATCCCGGTAAATACCCTTGCCAGACCTTTGGAATCGTGTGCGGATTACGGTCAGATAGCACTTAAGGAAGAATACCTGAAAACAGCTGGATTTGATGATGATGAGACTGCGGATCTTCTCTCGGTAAACGGTGTTCATATTACCGGTGTATTGGGTGATCAGCCTGCTGCGCTTCTGGGTCAGAATGCAATAAATAAAGGCGATTCCAAGACTACATACGGTACTGGAAGTTTTACATTGATGAACCTTGGAACGGAGCCCGTGTTCTCCAAAAACGGACTCCTTACTTCGTGCGCATGGTCGATAAAAGGCGTTACCAGTTATGCTCTGGAAGGCAGTATTTTCCAGGCCGGATCGGTAATAAGCTGGCTTAAGGATGAACTGGGATTTATAAATGATCCGAAAGAGTGTGATGACTTCTGTAATTCCATAGAAGATGCCGGCGGAGTATATCTTGTTCCTGCATTTACGGGCCTTGGAGCACCATATTGGAAACCTGATGCAAGGGGCATCCTTACAGGTCTTACGAGAGGCACCGGAAGGGCACAGATAATAAGGGCAGGTGTGGAATCCATCGCATACCAGGTAACTGAACTCGTTAATCTCATGACTGATGATACCGGTATAAAAGCAGGGCAGATGAAGGTCGACGGAGGAGTGTGTGCAAGCAGCTTCCTGATGCAGCTCCAGTCTGATCTTTTGGGTGTTACCATAACCAGGGCATTGAGCGATGAGATGACTGCGATGGGAGCCGGTCTTGCTGCCGGAATCCAGTCAGGTGTTTTCGAATCGATCGATCAGACAAGCAGGTTCTATAAAGCAGGCGCTTCATATGCCCCGAAGATGTCCGCATTTGAAGTTTCCGAGAGGATGGAGGGTTACCGTTCTGCCGTAAGAGCAACACTTCTTTCCGGCAGCGATTGATCTAATGGTTCAGGTCTATATTGTATTTTTTAAGATATTCATTTTCCTGCTCCTGGGTTTCGCGTTAAACAAATCCAAAGTGATCAACAGCAGCGGAGAGCGGGCATTATCGGATATCCTGCTTAAGGCTGTTCTGCCTTTCATGATCGTTAGTTCCAGCCAGCATACTTATTCCGCGGACGCAGTAAACGGAATGATCACGTGCGCGGCTTTTGCTATAGGTTACTATGCAGTATCACTTATTGTACTGAGATTATCACTTAAGAAAGTCAACATCCTTGAAGATGAGAAGAGGATAATGATCACCTGTACGGTCTTTGCGAATACAGGCTTTGTAGGTTTTCCTCTGATGGAAGCGTTATACGGAAGTTACGGCCTTTTGCTCGCTGCCGTATTCAATCTTTGCTACAACCTTTTCTTTTACACCTATGCGGACTATCTGTTTTCGAAGAAGCCCCGTTTCGCGCTTTTGGACATGTTCAAGAGTTCGGTATCAGTCGCATCGATTGTTGCGATCATCATGTTCATCATCCCATGGAGAATGCCGGGATTCATTGCAGAAACGTTCAAGCTTATCGGTGACATGACGGTACCGATGTCAATGATCGTAATGGGATCCATGCTTGCAGGCGTTAATATCAAAAAGCTCCTGACGGATAAGAAAGCATACATAGTTTCGGCATTAAGGCTCATAGTTTTGCCCGGTCTTATGATGGGTGCAGTACTGCTTCTTTCAAACTGGTTTATAATATCTCCGGAGACAAAGAGCGTAGTCGTTCTCATGTGCGCATTGCCGTGCGGATCGATGAATGTTATATTTGCCGAGAACTATGACGTTGCACCACATTTTTCGGCGCGTACCGTATCGTTATCAATGGTGTTCATGCTCGTTACTATAATGTTCTGGACTTGGGCAGTTAAGACCGTATTCTGAAGATAAGAGGATAAAGGAAATGAGTGAGGATTCAAATAAGATCGAGCGGATCGAGAATGAAAAACTTGTAGAGCTCATGGGCAGGATCCGTGAGGACAGTTCAGAGGAAAACATGATAGCTGTCCTTAAAGAAGCGGCAGTCTCGAAGTTTATCGTTCCCGTCGACGGCAGCGAAGGGGATTACAGATTCCATGCCGTAAGCGATTCCAAAGGTCTTAAGTATATGGTCGTCTATAGCGATACGGACAGTTTTGAAGTCGCTTTCGAAAATAAGAAAGAACCGCAGAACGGCGTGCTTGCGGGATTTGCGGATCTTATTGATGTCGTCATGGCACCAAAGATGGGACTTTCCGGTTTTGTGATCAATCCCGGTTCGGAGGAAGTTCTTTTCGGTCACGAAATGCTTAAAATGATCGCTGCCCAGATGGGCATCGGGGGTGACGGAACTGCAAAGGTAGGAGAGCCTGACCGTTATCCGCCAAAGCTTAAGGAGGCCCTTGACGGATATCTTTTGATCGAACCTACTGTTTCGGATATCTGGGTAAGGCTTATGAGAGAAAATGGTACAGACCGTCTTATCTGGCTTATCGTGGTAAATGCCGAAGGCGAGGGAGAACCGTTAAAATACACGCTTGATAATCTGAGAAAATACTGTCTTCCGTATCTTGATAATATGGATGCAATGGTCGTATCAAGTAATGAGGTTTTTGCGAAACAGGTGATCAAAGGCGTTAAGCCGTTTGCGACAAGGGACAACGACTGAATATGAGCAGAGGAAAGACAGGGCTGATAGTACTAACTTTTCTGGCAGTGTTTTTCTTCCTGTTTATTGCCGTGCTTTTCGGATCCAGTACGAAAAGGCAGGCTGCGCTCGACAGAAAAACCGATCTCGAAAGTAAACTTGATTCCATTGCGGGGGAAGACATCACCATTTACTGGATAGGCGAGCCCTCTCCGGAGTTAGAGCATTTAATGCCTGTCATAAACGTTATTACACCCGGAACGGCATCGAAAGACAATCTCCCCGTAAAAAGCCCCTCGTTTCATACTTCTGAATACAATCCTGACGGCATTCTCATTGAAGAAAAAATACCGGTCGAATATCCGGAATACATGGTTATCGTAATAAGCGGCAGTCCGGAACTTACAGATAACGGAAAAGCCGCGCTGCTGGATGCAGTCGCACAGAACGGAGTTCCGGCTTTGGCGATAGGAGATGAGGCTTCTGAGCTTTTGGGTGAGGTCCTGTCATACAGAAGGGTTCACAAGGGTGAAGGAAGTTCATTATACTATTGTCTTGGCAAAGGCTATAGGGAAAATCCGATACCGGAAGATAAGGTAAAGTCAGGGGAGATGGATCTGGCCGAAACAATACCTGATCTGATTACGCTTGCAATGTCAGATTACACTCCGCAAATCTGACAATATTCGTGATTAAAAAGAGCCAAAAAGTAGTGGCAATTCGGTTTGACACCTTTTTGTAATAATTATAATATTATTAATGTGGATTATGTCCTTGGGGAGGTGATTTTTATCCGCACTTTAGAACAAAGGATATTGGCCGAAGGCCGTGTCCTTCCGGGTGAAGTCCTCAAAGTAGGAAGCTTTCTGAACCAGCAGATCGATACCAGACTGATCAAGGAAATGGGCGAGGAAATAGCAAGACTTTTTGCATGTAACAATGTTACAAAGGTCTTGACTATTGAGTCTTCGGGCATTGCCATCGCTTATGCCGCAGCTGAGGCAATGGGTCTTCCGGTCGTATTTGCCAAGAAGCATTCGACCAGTAATCTTTCCGGAAATGTTCTTACATCCAAGGTTTTTTCATATACTCACCAGCAGACTTATGACATCTTCGTCTCGGCTGATTACATCACGAGTGATGATACGGTCCTTATTGTTGACGATTTTCTTGCCAAGGGTAATGCACTGATAGGTCTGATCGAGATCGTCGGAAAAGCCGGAGCCAAGCTTGCCGGCTGTGCGATAGCGATCGAAAAGGGTTTTCAGGGCGGAGGAGACAGTCTTCGCGCAAAGGGGATAAGAGTAGAGTCATTGGCGATCATAGATAAGATGACGGATGACTCGTTGGAATTCAGACCGCAGTAGGTCCGGACATTAACTTTTGATATGCAAAACCTGCATATATATTTTGAACGGGAGGCAATTTATGAAGAAGTTGATTTCTATGATAGTCACGGCAGCTCTTGCAGTTACTTCGGTATTTGCATTTGCAGGCTGTAACGCGGCTAAGGGGAATGAAGGTGGAAGTGGGGCGTCCAACTTCAAGGTAGGTGCTATCTACATCAACAGCCAAAATGACACATCAGGTTATACTTATGCTCATCACAAGGGTATTACCAAGGCCATGCAGGCTGTAGGTCTTGATCCTTCCAAGGATCTTTACATCGTAGACAATGTTCCTGAGGATGATGAGAAGGTTAAGCAGGCAGTCGACCAGCTCGCCGGTAACGGATGCAATATCATTTTCGGTATCAGTTTCGGCTATATTAAAGCTTTTGAGGAAAAGGCCAAGGAATATCCGGACATTATCTTCTCTCACGCTACCGGATATCTTTCTAACGATAAGAATTTCAACAATTATTTCGGAAGAATTTATCAGGCCCGTTATCTTGCAGGTATCGCTGCCGGATATAAGTCTCTGGAATTAGGAAACAACAACATCGGTTATGTTTCCGCTTGGGGAACAGAGTATGCTGAGACCTGCTCTGGTATTAACGGATTTGCTCTCGGAGTTATGTCAGTCAACCCTGATGCTAAGATCAGCGTTTATGAGATCTCCACATGGGGCGACCAGCAGCTTGAGAGACAGGCAGCTGAGACTCTTATAGACACATACGGATGCTGCGTTATCGCACAGCACTGTGACTCATCACAGCCTCAGATCGTTGCTAACGAGAAGGGCGTTTTCGGATGCGGATACAATTCAGATATGACTTCTGAAGCTCCTAATGCGCATCTTACGGCTCCTATCTGGAATTGGGACGCTTATTATGCAACAGCCATTAAGGCTGCAATGACAAATCCTGATACATTCATGACAGAAGTAGGCAACTACTACGAAGGTCTGAATGCGGGTCTGGTTGACGTATCTCCTATATCTGCTAATTGCACTCCTGAGACAAAGGAAGCCATCGAGATCGCCAAGGATCTCATGAAGAAGGGCGAGTGGGATGTATTCTCAGGCGTTAAGCTCACATTCACCGGTTCTGCAGGTTCAGTGGCAGTTGTTCAGACCAGTGCTGCACTTGTTGCCAATGACGGAACTGAGATCGTTGCTGCAGGCGGTCCTTCTGTTGACGACGGAGTAATCCAGGGTTCAATGAACTATTACGTAGAAGGCGTTACTCAGGTTAACTGATAACATGCTGTTCATTCGGGGGATGTTTTATGGAATATGCCATAGAGCTTAAGGGAATATCTAAAAGCTTTGGTCCTGTGGCGGCCAATAAGAACATCAACCTGTCTCTTGCCAAGGGTGAGATCCTTGCTCTCCTGGGTGAGAACGGATCAGGTAAGACTACGCTCATGAACATGCTGTCGGGCATTTATATGCCCGACAGCGGTTCTATTTTTATTGACGGAAAAAAGGTGGAGATCAATTCACCTGAAGATTCCGGAAAACTTGGGATAGGAATGGTACACCAGCACTTTAAACTGGTCGAGCGGTTTACGGCGCTTGAGAATATCCGTATCGGAATAAGGGGACAGGGACGGTTCATACACGGAAATGACGTCCGCACAAAGATCGAGAATACAGCATCAAGATTCGGCTTTGATATAGATCTTGATAAGAAAGTTGCCAACATGGCAGTATCCGAGAAGCAGACCCTGGAGATCCTTAAGGTGCTTTGCTACGGTGCAAAGATAATAATCCTGGATGAACCGACTGCGGTCCTGACCGTCCAGGAGATCGACAGGCTTTTCGACGTCCTCCGCAAGATGAAAAAGGAAGGACACTCCATCATCATCATTACGCATAAGTTAAATGAAGTAATGGAGATATCTGACAGGGTTACCGTTTTGAGACACGGTGATTATGTCGGTACTGTCGTTACGAAAGAAACAAATGAGAAACAACTGACCGAGCTTATGGTAGGCCGTAAGATCACTCTCAATATCGAAAGACTGGTAATAGAGAAGACACATCCTCTTCTTGAGATAAGGGATCTGACCGTAAAGAACGATGAAGGCGCCATAGCTGTCGATCATATGAATTTCTATATAAGGGGCGGAGAGATATTGGGAGTCGCAGGGATCGCAGGCTCAGGACAGAAAGAGCTTTGTGAAGCGATCGCCGGATTAAGGAAGATAGAAGAAGGACATATGCTTCACGAAGGTGAGAGCATCATCGGGATGTCTCCCAAAAAGATAATGGAGCACGGTATCTCTATGAGCTTTATTCCTGAGGACCGTCTCGGAATGGGTCTTGCGCCTTCATTATCCATTACGGACAACATTATCCTTAAAAGCTATAACGATACCAAAGGCATCTTTGTGGACAGGAAGAGCGCCCGTGAAGAAGCCCAAAAGGTAATCAAGAAACTGGAGATTAATACCCCTTCGGCAGATACCCCGGTAAGACGTCTTTCCGGAGGTAACGTACAGAAAGTCTTATTGGGACGCGAGATCAAATCAGGCCCCAACGTTCTTATTACGGCTTACCCTGTCAGAGGACTGGACATTAATTCGTCTTATACTATTTATGACATCCTGAATGAAGAGAAGAAAAAAGGCGTGGGCATCCTTTTTGTTGGTGAGGATCTTGACGTAATGCTCTCACTCTGTGACAAGATAATGGTTATCTGCCACGGGAAACTTCAGGGTGTCGTAAACAGCGATCATACGACAAAAGAAGAGATTGGTCTCATGATGACCGGAACTCTCAACATCGTAAACAAAGAAGGCAAGACTGACGGTATTGCAAAAGATTCCGCTTTTACCGATGAGGAGGGCAAAGCCTAATGAAAAGATATCATCTGGTAAGAAGAGCGGATTCTAAGATCCAAAGGACGCTTATCTATTATGCGATAGGCATCCTCGTATCTCTTATGATCTGCGGAATTCTTCTTTTGATCCTCGGAATCAATCCTTTCCAGTATTACGGAAAGATGCTCACGATCGGACTTGTCGGAAACAGATACGGATATAAGAGCATTGAAGGATTACTTAAAGTGTTTGTTCCTCTTCTCATAACTTCTTTGGCATTAAGTCTTTCATTCAAGATGCGTTTCTGGAACATCGGAGGAGAAGGAGAATTCATTATCGGTGCCATCTGCGCTTCTGTTGTCGCATTTAACAGTTCCGGACTTCCTAACTTCGTAACAGTTGTCCTGATGTGTCTTGCAGCCATGATATCGAGCGGGATCATAGGTGTTGCGATCGCAGCATTGAAGGTCAGATTCAATACAAACGAGACATTGATGACGCTCATGCTCAATTACATAATGCTCTATGTCATAAGATATATCGGTGAGACGAAAGCGGATTGGAATTTCTTCTTAAGAGAGGACTCCGAAAGACCTATCTTCGGGTCGTTTCCGGATTCTGCTGTGATGGGCGGAATTCCCTTAGGTAAGTTCAAACTGTTGTGGGCCGTTATCATTGCTATTCTTCTTACAGTGATCATCTATGTCTATCTTAAATATACTAAGCACGGCTTTGAGATCTCAGTCGTGGGAGACAGCAGCGCTACTGCGAAATATGCCGGAATGAGCGTAGGAAAGATAGTGCTCAGGACAATGTTTATTTCTTCTGCCATGATCGGACTTGCAGCGGCACTTACCGTATCTTCTGCGGGTACGATATCCGATACAATAACTAATGATGTCGGGTGGACCGGAATTATCGTAGCATGGCTCAGCAAGCTCAGTGTTCCCGCAGTTTTCGTGACATCGATCCTTATCGCAGTTCTGCAGTACGGATGTCAGGCTGCTGCTACACAGTATCCGGCTATCGACGTTAATTTTGCCGATCTGTTGCAGGGCATAATACTGTTCTCAGTGCTGGTCGCCGATTTTGCTGCGAATTTCAAACTTGTAAAGAAGGAGGATGCAAAGAATGTTTGATGTATTTACATTGTTCCTCTTTAACATAATCGTCTATAACATACCGCTTCTCTACGGTACGACCGGTGAGATCATGATCGAGAAATCAGGATCTCTTAATCTCGGTGTCGAAGGTACGATGGCCATTGGAGCCGTTGCAGGTTACCTTGTCGGTGCCAGATGCGACAGTCTTTTTATCGCATGTCTCGTAAGCTTTATTGCATCAGGATTAGTCGGTCTTTTATTCTCTTTCCTGACGGTTACGCTTCAGGCAAACCAGAATGTTACGGGACTTACTATCACGACGTTCGGCGTTGCTTTCTATTACTTTATCGGAAACGCATTATCCAACAGTGAAGGCGGATGGCCGAAGCTCAGCGGAACAAAACTTGATGCACAGTCTCAGGCAATACACATCCCGGGTCTGTCGGATATTCCTGTAATCGGAAAGGCTGTATTCTCACACGGAATACTTATTTATTTGGGTATTCTCATTGCGGTACTCATGTGGCTCTACTTCAAGTACACCGTGCCGGGACTTAAGCTTCGGGCAATCGGTGAGAATCCTGCAGCAGCAGACTCATTAGGTGTTAATGTGGCTCTTTACAAATATGTGCATATCATTATCGGTTCAGGAATCATGGGATTGGGCGGCCTTTATATGGGACTTAACTTGGGCGGGACTTTTGAAGGTTCAAACTGCTGGATAAACGGTTACGGCTGGATCTCGATCGCTCTCGTTATCTTCGCTAACTGGAGTCCTGCGAAAGCCATTCTCGGTACACTGATCTTCGGCTTCTTCAACACATTGAGAGTTCAGAATGCCGCGCTTGCCTATACTTTCCCTGATACATTATGGTGGCTGACCAAAATACCGTCGCACTTTTTCTCGGCATTACCGTTCATTATCACGCTCATCGTTCTTATCATCAGTTCACTTACTTCGAAAGGAAAGAGCGGAGAGCCGCAGGCAATAGGACGGAACTACTACCGTGAAGACAGATAAGGAGTTTAGATGAACAATACAAGAAAACATACATATAACAATGTCTATTTCCCCGTAGAACGATCAAACGGGTTGACCGGATGGGCATTCTCTGTTATAGAAAAATGAAATAAGAGATGATTTGAGGTAAAAAAATGAATTGTCCTAATTGTGGAAAAGAACTTAAAGATGCGCAGAAGTTTTGCGGAGGATGCGGAAATGACGTATCACGTCTTTGGCAGCAGGCAGCTCCTGCTCCGGCTCCCGCACCTGCGCCGGCACCCGCACCTGCGCCGGCACCCGCTCCTGCGCCGGCACCGGTATATGCTCAGACACCTGCTCCCGCTCCTGCACCGGCACCGGGACCTGAGCCTCTTACTCCTGCCTGGCCTATAGAAACACCTCCGGTCCAGTCGGCTTTTGGTGAGACTAATGCAGCTTCTGCTAATAAAGAACAGGGCGGGAAACCAAAGAAAAAGAAGGCGATGATAGGACTTATTATCGGTCTTGTTGCTGCGGGTCTTATGGTGGTCATCGGTGTTGTTATTGCCGTTGCGGTCATTGTCGGAAATAAGCCGAAAGAAACAGAGCACACGAAGAAAACGACGGAAACTACGGAGACTTCTGCGACTGTTGTTCCGGATGATTCTGTTGCCAGAACGGTCATGGTCTATGCGATAGGAACGGACCTTGAATCTTCTTCCGCATGTCTTTCAGCTGACATTAAGGAGATGCTGGCTGCAAACCCCGGAAAGAACGTAAATATCGTTCTTCAGACAGGCGGCTGTTCAGACTTCAAAAATACCTATATGAAAGATGGAGTATCACAGCGTTTTTCCATCATTAACGGTAAGATCAACGAGCTTGAAAACCTCGGAGACGTAAGCATGGTCGAGCCTGAGACTTTGGAGGATTTTATTAAGTTCGCCAAGGACGAATATCCCGCAGAAAATTACATTCTTGTTCTTTGGGATCACGGCGGCGGAGTTCCGCTCGGATTCGGTCAGGATGAGCTTCACGAAGGAACTCTTACCGAGATCGAGATGGCCCGGGCTATCGGAAACTGTGACATTACATTTGAGTCGGTCATTTTCAATGCTTGTCTTATGGGATCTCTTGAGGTTGCAAAGGCTCTTGATCCTTACACGGAATACATTATCGCTGCGGAAAGCCGTACATGGGGAAGCGCATATTATGATGTTGGTATTAACTACACTAATTTTCTGAATTACATCGGCAAGGATTTCAATGGCACTGCCAAAGATTACGGAGAATTTATCGTAAGAGATTACATGGACAGTGTAGAAGCAGCCGAGCAGAAGATGGGTTATTACGGAATCGATACCTGCATGTCTTCGATCGATACGGATAATATTTCTGAAGTGTACAACGCATATGAAGAATTCATAGCGGCTTTGGACAACAGGGTTTTTGAAAAAGACGGTTATACCGAATATTTCCAGTATAGAAGTGACTGCGGTTTTTTTGAATCCACGGATTCAGTAGACCTTACCACATTGGCAAACAAATATATTAATTGTGGTGATTCTGCTATAGAGAAAGCTGCAAGTAAACTCATTAATGAAGTCAGCAACTGTGTTTTCACCGAAAGCAATAATTCATATACATATGCTCATGGAATGACAACGTATTCTCCGTTAATGTATCCGAATCTCTATGATGAAGGACGAGAGTCTTTCATTGTTTTAGGATACAGCGATACGACTGTCAGTTTCTACGATAAATTCGTCAGCAAGGAACTCTACATTCTCGGAATGACTGAGTATGCCGGTGACTGGTATGTAAAACCTTCGGATGCAAATAAGATCCAGACAGGAAACTCTTATGATATTTCTGATATCGTAACAGACATGGGTGGCTATGAGGCTATTGCACTGACAGAAGAAGATTGGGAGTCGATCGTCGAAGTGGATATTTTGCTCGCTTATAAATATCCTGATGATGATGAGAAAGTTTACTATCTGGGAACAGACAACCAGTATGAGGTTGACAGCAACGGATACATCATTATCCAGAATCCGACAAAGTGGGTCTACTTCAAAGGATTCGGATTTGTTACCTGTGAATGCATTGATTATGAAAAAACCGATGACGGAAAATGGTATAAGTATCTCGGTGCTGAAGCAGTGATAAACGGTCAGACCGGATATGTCATCATAGCTTTCAGTTCTGAAGATCCTGACGGTCATATCATCGGATACTATTACGGTGATATCATCAATGACGTTTATGATACTACCCAGATGTATCAGTTTGCTGATGATGACTCGATAGCTTTTGTCGAAGAGTACTACAGCTCACAGAGCGACGGAATGGAATACCATGAGCTTGGCACGGCCGTTTCGTATGAAAAGGCTGTAAACAGTTATATGTATTCAAATGTTAACTACGATGATGTTGAATGCTATATCGGATATGAGATATACGATGTTTACTACAATGATTACTACATCTCGTTAAGACCCGGAAAGCCTGCAAGTGAGATCGATATCTGAGAGGTGATAACGAATGAAGATGACCGGAGCACAGATACTCGTTGAGACCCTGATAGAACAAGGTGTTGATACCGTGTTCGGGTTTCCGGGCGGAATGGTCGTGGATATATATGACAAGCTTTATGATAAGCAGGATAAGATAAAGCATATCCTGACGGCTCATGAGGAAGGTGCTGTCCACTGTGCTGACGGTTATGCAAGAGCGACCGGAAAGACCGGCGTTGTCATTGCGACATCAGGTCCCGGTGCTACAAACCTCGTAACCGGTATCGCTACCGCATATCTTGATTCGATCCCTTTGGTTGCGATAACAGGAAACGTTGCCAATTCCATGATCGGAAGAGATTCGTTCCAGGAGATCGACATCACGGGCATTACGCTTCCCATCACCAAGCACAACTTCTTTGTCCACAAGGTATCCAAACTTGCAGACGTTGTCCGCAAGGCATTCGAGATTGCTCAGTCGGGAAGACCAGGCCCGGTTCTTATCGATATACCGAAAGACGTTCAGGAAGCTGTTTTCGATTATAAGAAGGCAGCCGTTCCGGAGAGTGGATCTCTGCCTCTTTGTTCAGACGAAGATATTAAAAAAGCCGTTAAGCTGATAAAAGAATCCAAAAGACCTTATATCTATTTCGGCGGCGGCGCCGTAAGGACTTCATTGGGTGAAGATATCGTTAAACTTGCTGATAAACTTGATGCTGTCATAGGCTGCTCAATGATGGGGCTTTCGGAAATTCCTTCGGACTCTCCGAGATTTTTGGGAATGCAGGGCATGCATGGCAGATATGCATCCTCTGTGGCTCTCGCTAAAGCTGATCTTATCATTGCGATCGGAGTAAGGTTTTCTGACAGGGCGACCGGCAGGACTGAAAAGTTCTCTCTTTCCGCTACGAAGATACACGTCGATTGTGACCGCGCAGAGATAGGGAAGAACGTTCCTGTCGATCTCGGGATATGCTGTGATATAAAGGATTTCACAAAGCGTCTGATACAGGCTGTTCCTGCGCGCAAGAATACCGAATGGATCAAAAAAGTTGATATTCTGAGGAAAAGGGAAGCCGATGCTTACGAGGGACTTCCTTTTCTTCCGAGAGATGCCATCAATATCATTTCCGAAAACGTTAAGCCGGATACAAGACTTGTTACGGACGTCGGTCAGCACCAGTGCTGGGCGGCACAGTTTTTCAAGTTCAGGAAAAAGCGCACATGGATCACTTCGGGCGGTCTGGGCACCATGGGCTTCGGTCTTGGCGCAGCGATCGGAAGTTATATGGGAGAGGGCGCAAGAAGCGTTCTTATCACAGGCGACGGCAGTTTCGGAATGTGCCTGAATGAACTTGCAACTGCTGTTACTTATAATGTTCCGGTAACCATTGTAATCTTCAATAATCACGCGCTGGGAATGGTAAGACAGTGGCAGAAAGTCTTTTTCGACGGAAGATTCTCGAACACAACGCTTGACCGCAAAACCGATTTCGTAAAGCTTGCCCAGGCCTTTGGAGCAAAAGGATTTAAGGCTACAGATAAAGAGTCTTTCGAAGAAGCCTTTAAGAAAGCATATAAGGTCAAAGGCCCTGCCGTAATCGATCTTACGATCAAGCAGGACAGCCTTGTGCTGCCGATGCTTAAACCGGGCGGAACATTCAACAATCTGATCTTAAGAAGGGAGGACATCAGTGATGAAGGGAAATAAGATAATCATCGCTATCTATGTTGACAACCAGTACGGTGTCCTCTCGCGTGTCACTGCAATGTTTACCAGAAGAGGTTTTAACATTGACTCTCTTACGGTTGGTGAGACTGAGTCACCCGAATATTCCAGAATCACGATTACGCTTACTGCTGAAAAGAACGATAAGGACCAGGTTGTCTCCCAGCTCCGTAAACTCTATAACGTTAAGAAGGTTATCGTTCTTTCGAATGAAGACTGTATCAAAAGAGAACTACTTCTTATCAAGGTCAGAAATACGGAACAGCAGCATGCAGATATCGTTGAGGCGACAAATATCTTCAGAACAAAGATTATCGATTTCACTGATGAAGCGATCAGTATTGAAGCAACCGGTGACAGTCAGAAGATTGACGCTTTCATTGAGTATATGAAGAAGTTTGAGATCATCGAAATGTGCAGGACCGGAATCGTCGCTCTTGACCGCGGCAGCGCAAACATCTGGTCTGAACACGAAGATTAAATATTTAATACAAATTTCATTAAATTCACCCCCCTGATAGATTATAATTAAACAAAGGTCAAAAACCTTTTGAAACTTCAAAACGGAAGGGAGTGATTTTATGAAGATCACTACACAGGGCAACGGAATTCGAATCGGTGAAAGACTTGAGAAGAAGATCGCCGCCAAGATGTCTAAGTTTGACAAATACTTCGGCGATGAAGGTTCACTCAATGTCCGTATCAGACCTGAAGGTCCTGAGATGATTGTCGAGATCACGATGAAATTCGACGGTAAGATCTTAAGGGCTGAAGCAAGCGATGAGGATATCCTTACTGCAGTTGACAGAACAGTTGACAAGCTTGAATCTCAGATCAGAAGACAGAAGACAAAATTCCTTAAGAGAAAGAAGGATTTCCCGGGAATCGTTAATTATCTCGAGGATGACGGCGGCGCTGATTTCGATTTCGTCGACGAGAAGGATGAGAAGATCACAAAGCGCAAGCAGTTTGCATTAAGACCCATGACATCGGAAGATGCCATCCTGCAGCTCGAGATGCTCGGACATGATTTCTTCGTATATCTTGACAGCGACACAAATTCAGTCTGCGTTGTTTATAAGAGATATGACGGCGGTTACGGATTGCTCGAACCTGAATACTGATATCTGATCAAGTTAATATATAGGGGCTGCCTTATGGCAGCCTCTTTTTTTGATATGATCTCCCGCGTATTCTGTAACATAATTGTTCCACAAATGGATTTAATGCCGTGATAAACTAGCCTCGGGATTATTAGGACGCTTCGGAGGCGTAAAAATGCGGAGACGTTATATTTCGATAATTGTATTGGCAGTCACGGTGACCGCTCTGATTACTTTTGCATCAGCGTGTGATTCAGGCTTCGGCAAGAAGCACGGGTGGGTCAATTCCGTCGGAGCGACATATTATTACGATGATGAGGGAAATGAATATTCCGGAATGCACGTAATGCCTGATGACGGAACCACCAGATATTTTGATGTAAATACACATGCCATGGTTACCGGAGAAGCCGAGATCGAAGGTAAGAAATATCTTTTCGATGCTGCGGGCATCATGATGACCGGTCTCCAGAATGTAAACGGCAGTGCCAGATTTTATGACCCTGATACGGGTATCATGAAGACCGGTTGGTTTGAAACAGGTGACGGTACATACTATTTTGATGAAACTACCGGCGACGGGGCTTCCGGCTGGACGAAGATAAAGGGAGATCTTTATTATTTCTCGCAGGACGACGGGTTCCTCAGAAAAGGTTCCATCAGCCTTGCAGAAGGTGAGTACTATGCTGATCCTAAAGACGGAAAGATAGTAAGAGGTCTAAAGGAACTTAACGATAAACAATACTATTTCGATAAAGATACCGGCCTTATGACAAAGGGCTGGGCCGAGATCGACGGCGAAAAGTATTATTTCGATGAAGATAGCGGAGAAGGCGTTGACGGCATCATTGAGATAGAAGGCTCCAGACATGGATTCATCTCCGGAAAGATGATAATAAATGAAAAGGCAGTAGGAAATAATCACCTTTATTATTTCGATGATGAAGGCGACATCATCCGCGAGATTGACGGTGACCAACCGATGGTCGCATTGACTTACGATGACGGTCCTTCGATCTATACGGATGCGATCCTGGATACATTCGAAGAGTATGGGCAGCGTTGTACGTTCTTTGTCGTCGGAGACAGGATATCCTGGAATGAAGAACAGGCTATCCGTGAGGCGGAATTAGGCTGCGAGCAGGGAAACCATACTTACAGTCACAACAGACTCACGTCACTTGACGCGGACGAAATGATCGAAGTCCTCCAGGGGACAGACGACGAGCTCATAAGGATATCAGGCAAGCCCTCTACATGCTTAAGACCTCCCGAAGGAAGATGGAATGATACGTTGAGAGAAGTTTGCGGTTGTCCCATAATTCTCTGGAGCGTTGATACCCGTGACTGGGAGAGCAGGGATAAAGATAAGATCTGCGCCAATGTTATCGGAAAAGTCAAAGACGGTGATATCGTTCTTATGCATGACCTTTACCAGGCAACGGCAGATGCTACTGCAGTAATCGTTCCTGCTTTACTTGATGCGGGTTTCCAGCTTGTAACCGTCGAAGAGATGGGGATTCTCAAGCAGGGAGGACTTGAAGACGGAGCTGTCTATTATTCGATCGAAAACGCTTAAAGCGTTTTCCGGTTTCGTAAAAAAGCTTGATCCCGTTGCAGCTTCGCCGGTATGTAAAGTAATGGTTCTCTATGATATAATCAAAATATTATGAATAGAAGGGGGCTATCACATGGCAGACGATTTGAATAATAAGATGGAACCTGAGATCTCCGCTGCTTCGGAAGCAGCTGAGGTTGTAAAAGAGACTGCTGCTGAAAAGAAGGCAAAAGTAAAGACGGTAGAAGCTAAAGAAACCAAAGCTGAAGCTGCCGCTGTCGCAGCTACGGCCGCAGCAACTGCAGAAGCCGCCAAGGAAGCCGCTAAAGATGCTGAAGAAGCAGCTAAAGCAGCAAAGAAGGCTGAAGAACAGGCTGCCAAAGAAGCCGCTAAAAAGCAGGCCGCTCTTGAGAAAGAACAAGAGAAGGCAAAAGCTGCAAAAGAAAAAGCTGAAGCTAAGCTTGAGAAAAAGAGACAGAAGAGAGCTGCTCAACAGGCTCTTATCGATGCCTGCCCTCCCCAGTACAGACCTGTATCCACTTCGAAGTATTTCTGGCTTGCATTTTTAAGCGCCATTCCGGTCTTAGGTTTTATCGTAACGCTCCTTCTTGCGATCGCCGGACGCAACAGAAATGTTAAGAATTTTGAGAAAGCGATACTTGCTTATTACATCATCGGACTGATTATCTGCCTTATTGCCATAATCGTCATCGGCGTAGCGCTTCCTCCCGAGATCAGAGATAATATCATCTTATCTATGCAGAAGATATTCGGCTCCGTCAGCATCGGATGACAGTTTGTTTCAGACACGATAATTTAGCCCCTGCAGTGCGCGGGGGCTTTTTTGTTTCCTTCTTTTTATCCTGATGTCTTATGACTGTAACATTGTTATTTTACAATCGAATTAACTAAGCTAAGAAAAGAGGGGAAAAGATTAATGGAAGACAGACTTATTTCAAAAAAAGACCTTCTCACAAAGGAAGGCATCTCATACGGTACGCTTTACCGCTGGAAGCGACAGGGCTTGATCCCTGAGAGCTGGTTCATTCATAAAGCGACTGAGATCGGTCAGGCTACATTCTTCCCCGAAGAGAAGATCACGGCAAGAATAAGCCGTATCAAAGACCTTAAGAGCGAACTCTCCGTAGACCAGATGCAGGAACTGTTCTCGGCAAATGTTGAGAGCTTCAAGATCCCAATGCAGGATTTCAAGGATCTTGAGATCGTCGGCAGAATGTCCCTCACAGCTTTCACCTCTGTTTTCCCGATGAAAGAGCTCCTCGATTTCAATGATGTTTTCGCAATGTACGTTATCGATCACCTCATGAAGCTTTCAGGAATCTATCTTGAAGACGCTAAGCAGGTATTGAGACTTCTTTGCAAGTACCTCTCCACTGAGACATCCAAAGAGTATCAGCTTATCCTTCTGCGCAAGATGGGCGTCCCGATGACAGTTCTCGTAAGAGGAGAAGACGAGATTCTTCTCGAAGACAATGCCGAGATCATCGCTTGTGCTAATCTTGGTGAATTCGAAGAGGCTTTGAAGGATCAGCTCATTGCCTGATAACCGGATCAGATGACTGCGAACGAAGAACAGTTTATCAAAGTCTTAAGTGTACTTTCCGAGAGTGTCAGATACAGGATCCTGTCTCTGATCGCTTCAAAGGGTGAACTTACCGCCAAAGATATTCTTTCTGAGTTCGATTTCACACAGCCCACTCTTTCCCATCACATGATGTGTCTTACCGAAGCCGGGCTTGTAAACGTTGAACGAAAAGGCAGATTCGCAGTATATTCGATCAACAGAGAGACCATAGATCTTGTTGCTTCCGGAATTGCTTCATTAAAGTCAGGTTCGAAAAAGACTGCCAAGGAAAAAGATCTTTCCGAAGACGATGTCAAAGAACTGAAGAAGGGCAAGAAAAAGAAGAAAAAGGACAAGAACAAGAAAAAGAAAAAAGATTGATCCGTACGATAAGGAACCACACGGAAAGGGCTGTCTCACTGCATGCAGGAGGCAGCTCTTTTTGTAATTGAGATGTTTTAAATTGCCTGACTGTTGTTTTGTTGTTGTGTCAGAAATGATCGTTTTATTTGAAAACTAGAAAACGTGATTACAGGAAAATTACTGAAACAAGTCCATTATCATTAAGGTTTTTGTAATTCCGGCCTGAATTACTGAAAACGTCATAGTTATATACCATTTTTCGTAATTTTTTGGTAATTGGAAATTGAATACATGCGATCCTGGAATTTAGGCCATAATAAGGGCTGCCTTCGAAAAGACAGCCCCTGAAAATCTCAATTAACCAAAAACTATTTTGCTTTCTGTGCCTTGAGGAGATCCTTGATCTCTGTGAGGAGTTTTACTTCATCAGAAGGCTCGGGTGCGGGAGCAGGTTCTTCCTTATCACCCTTCTTTTTCTTTAATTTACCGACACCGCTCTTAAGAGTGTTGATGGCCTTGAGCATGAAGAAGAGAATCAATGCCATGATCAGGAAATTGATGATGGCAGTAATGAATGCGCCGTAGTTAAGTGAAAGGCTCTGGATCTCTTCAAGTGAAAGTCCTGTGTAATCAACCCAGGGAAGCCTGATAGCTCCGGAGACCTCAGTTCCGCCGACAGAAGCGATCAATGGATTGATAAAACTGTCAGTGAAGGATGTGACAATGTCCTTAAATGCTGCACCGACGATTACACCGATAGCCATGTCGACTACATTACCCTTAAGTGCGAATTCTTTGAATTCTGAAATTAAGCCCATGTAAGTGTTCCTCCTGATGGATTGTTATTAAAACCCCGGGCCTGTTCTAAGACCCGGGAAGTTTTACGTTGTAAATTGTATTAAGCGAATTTTCTTGCTTCTTCGGGAAGGCTGTTTATATCACCGCTGTAGAGGATCGTTGCCTCAACGGGTGTGTCCTTCAGGAAAGCGTCAAGCTTAAGAAGGAAAGCGCCGAGACCTTCGGGGTCATAGTTATTTGCGACTTTGCAGATCGCGTCAACATAGATATGTGTCAAGTCGTAATCTTTGGAGCAGATGCCGCAGATGAATGCGAGAACCTGGTCAAAACCTTCGATGGGGTATTCCTTCATATTTACAAGACGGACTGTGGGTTTCAGAAGCTGGTCTAATCTGTTACCTCTCTCTAGGCATACGACGTTGCTGTCTGTAGCTGCAACTGCGTTGATGTCATCGACGAGCTTGGCTGTTTTGCCCGTGCCCTTAGGTCCTGCAATAAGTTTAATCATAGAATGTCTCCTTTGGGGATCATATTTCCATTGGATATCTGGATAGACTTATTTTACTTTAATTGGCGTTCGAAATGAATATAAAAGTGTAAAAAAATAAAGTCATTTTTCGGTTTGCACTATTCTTTTATATATGGTAAAATTACCGAGTTCATAAAAGAGTTTTTTACGAACGGACAGCGTTTTGCTCGTCCGTTTTTTGTTGTAAAAGGAGAAAAGATTTGGCTAAAAGATCCAAGGTGGCACAGGAGGCGTTCGAACTCGCCGAACCTGTCGTAACTGAGCTCGGTTTTGATCTTGTAGACTGCTCTTATGTCAAAGAGGCGCGCGGAATGGTCCTTACGCTCTATATTGACAGGCGCGGAGGCATCGGCATTGATGACTGCGAGACCGTGAGCCGTGCCGTAGATCCCATTTTCGACGAACAGGCTTCGATCGATCCGGATTTCTTCGAGGTTTCTTCTCCGGGACTTACAAGACCTTTGGAGACAGAGAAGGATTACAACAGATACAGCGGCGAAAAGGTCGACGTATCGCTTTACAAGCCCATGGAGGGCAAAAAGAGCTTTACTGCAGTGATCAAGGGTGCAGAAGGCGGCAATGCGACATTTGTGTTTGATAACGGCGAAGAACTTACTCTTGGATTCGAGGATATTGCCAAGGCCGTACGTCATATAGATTTTTAAGTCAGGAGGAAATATAAAATGCCCAGAAAGAAGAACGAAGAGGAACCTAAGGATACGATAGTAAGTCTCGTTAAGCTCCTCGCTGAAGAAAGAGACATCAATGAGGAGGAAGTGTTCCAGGCAATCGAGAGCGGTCTTGTCGCAGCATACAGACGTGAGTTCGGCGGCAACAAGCAGGATATCAAATCCGTAAACGCTGAGATCGACAGAGAGACCGGCGAGATCTATGTTTATAAACTTGCCGAGGTTGTTGATGATGTTATCGATGAGGCTAACGAGATTTCCATAGAAGCAGCCAAGGAATTGGGATATGAGGACGTTGAAGTCGGAGACGAGATCGAGATCGGTATCGATGTTGAGGACTTGGGACGTCTTGCTGCAGGTGCCGCAAAGAATGCGATCAACCAGAAGCTCAGGGATGCAGAGTCTTTGAAGATAGAGAAAGAATTCTCCGGCAAGATCGGCGAGATCACTTCAGGTACCATTGTCCGTAAAGACGCGAGAAACGTATATGTAAATATCGGCCGTGCTGAAGCTATCGTTAAGCATGACGGCCAGATCAGAAATAACCGCAATGAGCATTACGATCAGGACAGGATCATGAAGTTCCTCGTAATGGGCGTTGAGGAAGCTAACGGCAGACCTTCTGTTGTTCTTTCGAGAACGGATGCAAGACTCGTAACCAAGCTTTTCGAGCTTGAGGTTCCCGAGATCAAGGCAGGCGATGTAATCATCAGATCCGTAGCAAGAGAAGCGGGTTCGAGAACAAAGGTTGCTGTTTACTCAAAGGATCCCGATATCGATGCAAAGGGTTCATGCGTAGGCCAGAGAGGACAGAGAGTCCAGCAGATCATGAATGAGCTCGCCGAAGAGAAGATCGACATCGTTGACTGGAAGGAAGATCCGGCGCTCTTCATCAGTGAGGCACTCCAGCCTGCTAAGGTCTCCAGAGTTGACACGGAGATCACGACAAATGAGAACGGTGAAGTCGAGAGATATGCCAAGGTAATCGTTCCTGACCAGCAGTTCTCGCTCGCTATCGGAAAGAGCGGTCAGAATGTGCGTCTTGCAGCCAGACTTACGGGATTCAAGATCGATATCAAGAAAGAGTCTGACGAGAGCGTTGAAGCATCCAAGGCACTTATCGATGATTTCAAGGTCGTTGATGATGAAGCCGGCAAAGAGGAATGATAAGGCAGAGCGTTTGAAGATATGAAGAAAAAGCCGCAAAGAAGTTGTGTATCATGCAGGACGGTAAGAGACAAAAATGATCTCTTGCGTGTTGTGCTGACGCCTGAAGGGAATGTGGTTTATGACCCGACCGGAAAGCTTCCCGGAAGAGGCGCATATCTCTGTCCCAATGAGGAATGCATAACGACTGAGCTTAAGAAGGCAGCTAAGCTTTCCAGAGGTCTTAAGAAGCCTTTGACCGAAGATGAAGTCAGGGAACTTGCCGGAACTATTTTGGGGAGCATAAAGAAAAGCTGATGACAGATAAGGACAGAGCATTCGGAATGATCGGGCTTGCTGCCCGCGCGGGAAAAGTAGTATCAGGAAGCGACGCGGTTAACGGAGCTATCCGCTCGAACAAAGTGGAACTTCTGATAATCACCCGTGATATTTCCAGGAATTCTCTGGAAAAGATATTGAAGAATCTGACAGGTGACAAAGAGATACCATGCTACAGATTCGCAACATCAGATGAATTAGGAAATGCATTAGGCAAGCCAAACAGAACAGTTGCGGCTATTACCGACAAAAGCTTTGCGGAAGGAATTTCCGCCATACTCGATATAATCAACGAGGAGGAAGATACTTGATGAGTGAAGATAATGAGAACAAGAAGAGCGGTCTGACTGTCGGAGGCGTATCCGGCAGCAAGAAGATGAGGCTCGGAAGAGTACATAAGAAAAAGACTGAAGAGACACCTGAAGCTCCGGCAGCCGAAGTTAAGCAAGTTAAGATAGAAGTGGCAGAACCTGCTCCCGCACCGGAAGCAGAAGTTAAGACTGCCAAGAAAGCTCCTGCGAAAAAGGCTGCTGCTACAGAAGAGAAAGCTGAAGCTAAGCCCGCAGAAGAGAAGAAGCCTGCAAAGAAGACCGCGGCTAAAACAGAGACAGCCGCCAAGAAGCCCGCTGCCAAGAAGGAAACCGAGAAAAAGGAGACCGAGGCAAAGGCTCAGGAAGGCAGTACTGAGGAGAAGAAGACAACCAAAAAGACTGCTGCAAAGACAGTCAAGACTGAATCCAAGACCGAAAAGAAGACAGAGGAACCTGCTGTAAAGGAACCTGAAGTCAAGGAAGAAGTAAAGGTCGAGGCTAAGAAAGAGGAGAAGCCGGAAGTTAAGGCTGAACCTGTAAAGGAAGAGAAGAAACCTGAAGTAAAGCCGGAACCCAAGCCCAAGCTCTCTTCTGCAGTCATCTCGCTTCCTGACGTTCCTGCAAGGGGAGAAACGATCAGAAGTTCTACCGTGATCACATATGCGGGCAGAGATAAGAAGAGTCCTGTAAGAAGCAATACTCCCGGTTATCAGCACAAAGGCGGATTCCAGAAGCAGGGCGGCGGCGGATTCGACAAGGACAAGGATGACGATAACCAGCGTCCTCAGTTCAAGAGAGCACCCAAGCCGAGAACAGAGGCTCCCATTGAAGATGCAAAGAAGAGCAGATCTTCTTATGCAGAGAAGAGCGCTTTTGATAAGAAGCATAACAGTTCAGACAGAAGGGACGGAGAGAAGAATGCGACTGTCGATAAAAGAAAACAGTCCCGTTCCACCCAGTTCAGCGGACGTGTCAACAGCGACGGTGATTATGACGATTATTCCTTCAGAAAGAAGAAAAAGAAGCAGTCTGAGCAGCAGGCTGTAGTCGAGCAGGTCATCACCGAGATCAAGATCCCTGCATTCATTACCGTTAAGGAATTTGCAGAAGGTATCGGCAAGAAGAGCTCTGATATCATCATGGCTCTGATGAAGCTCGGCGTCATGGCTACCATCAACCAGGAACTGGATTTTGATACTGCATGCTTAGTTGCAGACAGCTTCGGTATCAACGCTGAACTCCTTGAGGAGAAGACAGAGGAGGATATCCTTTTCGAGGATGTCGATAATCCCGAATACCTCGAACCCAGACCTCCTGTCGTTGTCGTTATGGGTCACGTTGACCACGGTAAGACATCACTCCTCGACAAGATCCGTTCAGCTAATGTAACCGAAGGCGAGGCCGGCGGTATCACGCAGAAGATCGGTGCTTACACGGTGCGTCTCAAGGGCCGCCAGATCACATTCCTCGATACTCCGGGTCACGAAGCGTTCACGACCATGAGAGCCAGAGGTGCGCAGTTCACGGATATCGCAATCCTCGTTGTCGCTGCTGACGACGGCGTAATGCCTCAGACGATAGAGGCCATCAACCACGCTAAGGCAGCAAACACGGAGATCATCGTAGCGATCAACAAGATAGATAAACCCGGCGCTAACCCTGACAGAGTTAAGCAGGAACTTACAAACTATGGCCTTATCTGCGAAGAGTGGGGCGGTCAGACGATTATGGTACCTATCTCCGCTAAGCAGGGCACAGGTATTGATGACCTTCTCGAAAATGTTTTGCTTACGGCTGACGTTATGGAGCTTAAAGCAGATCCAAAGAGCCAGGCAAAGGGTGCCGTTATCGAGGCTAAACTCGATAAGAACAGAGGTCCTGTTGCTTCCGTTCTCATCCAGCGCGGTACATTGAGACAGGGCGATACCGTTGTATGCGGTCCTATATTAGGTAATGTCAGAGCCATGTATGATGACAAGGGTGTAGCGATCAAGAAGGCAGGACCTTCGATCCCTGTAGAGATCCTTGGTTTACCTGAGGTTCCCCAGGCAGGCGAGCTTCTTTTCGCAGTATCTGATGATAAGACTGCTAGACAGCTTGTAGAGAAGCGTAAGATCAAGCAGAGAGAAGAACAGCTCCACAGATCGTCCAAGATGAGCCTTGATACTCTTGCAGCCCAGATGGCGGCCGGCGACGTTAAGGATCTCAATATTATCATCAAAGCTGATGTTCAGGGTTCTGTAGAAGCAGTTCAGCAGTCCCTCGAGAAGCTCTCCAATGACGAAGTCAAGATCAACGTCATTCACGGCGGCGTAGGTGCGATCAACGAGTCGGATATCGTTCTTGCTGACGTATCCAATGCCATCATCATCGGCTTCAACGTAAGACCTTCACAGATGATCACGGATAAGGCAAAGGAAACAGGCGTTGACGTAAGACTTTACAGCGTCATCTATAACGCGATCGAAGATGTTGAGAACGCTATGAAAGGTATGCTTGCTCCGAAGATCGAAGAAGTCATTTGGGGTCATGCGGAAGTCAGACAGCTCTTCAAGGTCAGCGGTATCGGTACTATCGGCGGATGCTATGTTACTGACGGTAAGATCCAGCGTTCTGCAAACGTAAGAGTAATAAGAGACGATGTCGTAATCTACACCGGTGTTCTGGGTTCTCTCCAGCACGAGAAAGATTCCGTAAGGGAAGTCTTATCCGGACACGAGTGCGGTCTTACAGTCGAGAGATATAACGACATAAAGATCGGTGATGTTATCGAAGCTTTCGGCAACGTCGAAGTTAAGAGGGACTGATATGAAAAACAGAAGACCGGAGATCGTCGGAGATGAGATACAGAAGATCATCTCGACAATAATCTCGACCAAGTTAAAGGATCCGAGAGTTCCTTTGCTGACTTCGGTTACTTCCGTCAAGATGAGCCGTGATCTTTCACATGCGACCGTATTCATTTCCGTTTACGGTGATGAGAAGACACAGAAAGAAGCTATGGAAGCCATAGAGCACGCTAAGGGCTTTATCCGTTATGAGACTGTTCAGGAGATCAATCTCAGAGTGGCTCCCGAATTGAGTTTCAAGCTTGACAATACCCTTAACAATGCTCTTCGCATGGAAGCATTGATCGATAAGACGATCAAGGAAGATGAAGCCAGAAGACTTGCCAGAGAAGAGCGCGAAGGCAAAAAGGAAGAGGACGGGGACGAGTAAGTCCCATGTGTCCGATCAGAACGGAGTATTTAATGAGAGAACGCTATAAAGAAGGCAGCGCCAGAAGCGCAAAGAACATCTTAAGCGTTATAGAGAAGGCAAAGGATGATGGCGAACTCATCCTTGTCTTTCCTCACAGGAGCGTTGACGGAGACTGTGTAGGTTCTTCTTCAGGCGTTGTAAGTATTATCAGGGCTTTGGGAGCAGATGCTTATGTCGCCATTCCTGAAGAACTGCCTGAGAATATGTCTTTTCTGGGTATCAGTGATATGCTCTTCCGTCCTGACGGTGATTCCGAAGCGGCGAAAGAATTCAAGGAAACAAGAACCATTGGCGGAAAGAAAGTAGGAGCTGTTATCGCGACTGACATTTCGGAAAGCTCAAGAATGGGTGTGAGCGGTGAGATCTTTGATTCCGTGGAAACGAAGATCGTCATCGACCACCATGCATCGGTAACTTCCAGATCCGATAAAATGTGGATCGATCCTGAAGCGTCTTCAGCATGCGAGATGGTTTTCTATGTGGCGGAAATGGTTGCGGAGTTTACAGGAAAAGCTCTAAAGGAGATTCTATATCCCAATGCTGCTAAAGCGGTTCTCGCGGGAATAGTAACCGATACCGGAAGATTCACTTTTAAGAATACCCGTCCCGAGACGCTCGAGACAGCAGGAGCGCTGATCGATCTCGGCGGTGACATTTCCGATGTCTGCTACAATCTTTTTGACCGCAAGACAAAGCAGAAGTTCCTCTTATCGGCAAAGGCAAGGTCTGAGGTTCAGTTTTTCTGTGATGATAAGTTTGCGATTACGGTTGTTCCTTATGAACAGTTCGAGTTTTATGGCGCAGGACCTGACGGAGTAGATGATGTCGTATCCGCGATGAGAGATATCGACAGTGTCGAACTTGCCATAGTCTTAAGGCAGCTTCAGAACGGTGAGATCAGGGGAAATGTCAGATCTCAGGAATACTTCGATTGCTGTAAGTTTGCCGAATACTTCGGCGGCGGCGGACACATGAGAGCAGCCGGCTTTACCGTCAGGGATGCTGACATAAATGATGTTGCCGAAGAGATCATCAAAAAGGTCCAGAACGAATTATGATCCGGGACGGATTCATCCTTGTAGACAAGCCTGAAGGGTGGACGTCCTTTAAGACTGACCGTTTTATCGGCAGCCTTCTGGGTACGCGGAAAGTAGGTCACCTGGGAACGCTCGATCCGTTTGCGACCGGGCTTCTGCCTGTTTTTGTCGGCAAGGGCCTTAAGTTTCTGAGATTTTGCGAAGGATTTGACAAGGGTTATTCCTGCAGATGCATTTTCGGTGCCAGGACCGATACCATGGATAAGACCGGCGAGTTCATTTCGGAGGATTATCCGTCTGTTGATGAGCTGGCAAGGCTCGTCGAAAATGATTATGAGAAAGTCCGTGAAGCTTTCCGTAAGGTTCAGGCTTCCAAGGAACAGCTCCCGCCTGCGTTTTCCGCTAAAAAGATCGACGGAAAGAAAGCTTATGAGCTTGCCAGAAAAGGTGAAGTTCCTGACTTAAAACCGGTGCCCGTTACGATCTACTCATTAGACATCACTGATATTGAAAAGCTAGATAAAGGTTTTTCAGTCGACTTTGACTGCCTTTGTTCCAAAGGAACGTATATCAGGACGATCTGCTCCGATCTTGGAGATATCACGGGTTACGGAGCTTATGCAGATTCATTAAGAAGGACCGTTAATGGTCAGTTTAATGTTAAAGATGCCTTTACTCCCGATGAGATACAGAAGATGGCCGAAGCCCAGGATTATTCTTTCGTAAGAGATGCATCAGAGACGATCAGTTTTCTGCCTGAGATCGCGCTTGATGCAAAGCAGGCAAAAGATCTAAGGTTCGGAAGGAAGATAGCATTCCCAATACCTGCCGATACTGATAATGATTCAAGACTCTATTACAGGGCTACGCACGAAGGACAGCTGATCGCGGCAGTTTATCCCGCAGTCGAGAACGGGGCATTATTAATGAGGATCGAGAGGCTTTACGCTCATGATTAAAGTGTGTACTTCTTATAGTCTGGAAGAGCTTCCGCTCGGAACAAAGGGAAGGGTAATGGCACTTGGTCTTTTTGACGGAGTACATCAGGGTCATGCCGATATCATCAGGAAGACCGTGGCAACGGCTGAAAGGGATGGTCTCACTTCGACTGTTCAGACATTCAGGAACCTGATAAAGAAAGATTCACGCGCTTTATACACTCCCGAAGAAAAGCTCGGTCTTATCGGAAAGCTCGGAGCAGAAGAGCTTCTGGTATTGGATTTCGATACAGTAAGGGATATGGAGCCTGAACAATATCTTACGGATATCATTCTCTATCGTGCCGTAGCTGATACTCTTGTCCTTGGAGAAGATTACAGATTCGGTAAAAATGCCAAAGGCGATGTTAACATGATCCGTGAGTTTGCCAAATCAAATGAACTGCGCGTTATCGTTGTCAAAGACCATTTGCTTGAAGGAACCGGTAAAAAGATATCTACGACATGGCTCCGTGAAGCGCTTGGTGAAGGTGATGCCGATCTCGCAAGAGATCTCTGCGGCGGAAGGAACTATTCATATTCCGGATATTGTGTCCGCGGGAAGATGCTCGGAAGAACGATGGGATTTCCGACAGTGAATCTGAATATCCCTGAAGATAAATTCGTTGTCAGAAGAGGAGTCTATGTCTCGCGTGTCCTTTTAGGAAAGAGAGTGCTTTACGGCGTAACGAATATCGGCAGGAGACCTACTCTGGAAGATGCTGAAAATGATGTTGCCGAGACATTCATCTTCGACTTTGATGAGGATGTTTACGGAGCTAAGTTCACGGTCGAGCTTCTGCATTTCTTAAGACCTGAGGAACAGTATAAGTCCAAAGAAGAGCTTATCAATGCTGTCGAGAAGAACAAGGCTCAGGCTCTGGACTATGTGAAAAACCTCATTTAGACCACGAAAATATGAGTAAGAACGTCTTATAATTCTTTTTGTGGTAATATATCAGGGATTTACTGACCCTTTAATTAAGGGCAGGGAGGATAAGGAACATGACAAACTTTGTAGAAGTTAAATTTCCGGGCCTCGGATGGGCCTTCAATGTTAATCCGGTCGCCTTCAGGATCGGAAGCATAGAAGTTTACTGGTACGGCCTTTTGATCGCATTGGCGCTCGTTTTGAGTGTCGTGCTTGCGATCAAGCAATCCAAGAGCCTTAAATTTCCGGAAGGACTCGTTTACGATACGATCCTCATGACCATCCCCTGTGCCATCATCGGTGCGAGAGCATACTTTGTCGCATGTAACTGGGATTACTACGGTAAGGATCTTAAAGCGATATTTGATCTGAGGTCAGGCGGCCTTGCCATCTACGGCGGAGTTATCCTTGTCTTTATCGGCGTCTTTATTATGTGTTACGTAAGAAAGATACCTTTTAGAGAGCTTGCCGATTATTGCGTCGTTTATCTGCCTTTGGGACAGGCTATCGGAAGATGGGGAAATTTCTTTAATCAGGAGTGCTTCGGCACGACGACCAATCTTCCCTGGGGCATGACAAGCTCCACCATAGAGGCATATCTGAAGAGCACATGCCCGACGTTGGTTTCGACCATGCCGGTCCATCCCACATTCCTCTATGAATCACTTGCTGATCTCGCGATCTTCTTCATCCTTCTGTATGTCAGAAAGCATTCGAAGATCCCTTTCGAGACATCATGCGCTTATTTTGCTCTTTACGGAACTGCAAGATTCTTTATCGAGGGCCTCAGGACGGATTCGCTCTATCTTGGTCATACAAGCATCAGGATCTCACAGCTCCTGTCTCTTGTCTTTGTTGTAGCTGCGCTTCTTTATATCGCCTACGCAAGAAGTAAGAAGTTCGAGAAAAAGGGTTTCCCTGAAAAACTTTATGCAGAATCATCTGCGGGAGAAGGAAAGAAGAAATAATGGATAAGGCTGGTTCCGGCGTTGTCAGACTTCGCGGGAAAGACGGTCTCAAGACCGTCGATTACTATCTTGTCGTGCCCGTGCTGGCAATGACGATAATCGGTCTTTATGTTCTTCAGAAAGTTTTATCCAAAGGTTATGCCGCATATCCCGGCAACTACTACAGGCAGATAGCTGCGACTGTGGCCGGCATTATCGGCGCAATGATAATAAGTTTGCTCGATGAGCATTTCTTAAGGGTCGTAGGCCGTCTGATCTATGCGGTTTCACTTTTCCTTTTGATACTTGTGCCTATCGACGGTTATTCGCTTGCAGCTTCATGGGGCGCGGATTCATGGCTTAACCTTCCTGTCGTAGGTAATTTCCAGCCTTCAGAGCTTGCGAAAATAGGTCTTATCGTCGTGGCGGCAGATGTTTTTGAGTCGATGCATAATAAGGAAGTAAGCATGCTCAAAGGCTTCGGCATAATGGCTGCAGTCTATGCGCCGCCTATGCTCCTCATCCTTACTCAGCCCGACTTCGGCACGGCAATGGTAATCGTTTTTACTTTCGTCTGCATGTTGTTTGCGTGGGGCGTCAGATACAGATACTTCCTGCTGGCATTCTCATCCTTTGTCGTTATCGTTGTCCCTGCGGTCTGGACTTTCTATCTTAAGCCCTATCAGAAAGACAGGATCCTTTCACTGGTTTTCCAGGGTTCGGACCCGAGATCTGAGTATAATCTTCAGCAGTCACGATACGCTATCATGTCAGGTGGTCTTACCGGAAATCACACCGGAATCCTTACTCCCGTTCCCGTTAAGGAAAGCGACTTCATCTTCGCGGCCATTTCGGAACACATGGGCTTTATAGGAACTACGGCGGTAATTATCCTGTCTTTTTTCTTCATCTGCAGGTGTCTTTATGTTGCTGCCAAGATCCATTCAAAATCCGCCTCTTATGCGCTTACGGGTCTGGCTGCATATTTTGCTTTCCATTATATCGAGAACATGGGCATGTCTGTCGGTCTTCTCCCCATTACGGGAATACCGCTGCCTTTCATCAGTCTCGGAGGTTCTGCCATGCTGATCAATTATCTTGCATTCGGGATCATCCTGAATATCTCCATGTCGCGGAACACGTGACAGATTCTTCGCAGATCACCGCCGAAGGGGTTTTGACCGTAATCTCTAAATGAACACCCACATCCGTTGAAAATCACGCTGAGATTCACGCAGTGCGCGACTTTTTGCGTGGATTTCGAGAGGCATGAATGATAATTCACGCTATATTTCGCGCAATGCGTGAAAAAGTGCGTGAAAACAGACTTCATATGTACTCGCAAAATTGCCGTGCTGCGGGATTTTCCGGGAATACCACCATGCCCATTAAAGATATTTAACAAATTTCCAAAAAATTACAAAAATCCCCTTGCATTAAAAGAATGTTACGAATAAAATACAGATGTGTGGTGATTCGGGGAGATATTTCCCATTCTGGTGGAGGAAAGTGGCAGGTAATGCCGCGATAGCCTCCTATTACCACAAAATCAAGCAAAAACGAAAGACTCAGAATGAGAGATATTAAGAAAGTAGACGCCAAAGGAAGATTTTTCATTCCTGCTAAGCAGAAAGAACAGCTCGGCGCAGAGGTTGTAGTTACTAACAGCCTCGATGTCGGCTATCTGTGCGTTTATTCAAAAGATCATTTTGAGAATGTCGTCAAGACACAGCTTGCGAAGCTTAACACCATGGATTCCAATGCTCGTAAGATCAAGAGAGCGATCATTGGCGAGGCATGTGAAGTGAGTGTTGATTCACAGGGCAGGATCTCGGTTAACAGCGAGCTTTGGGACAGGATCGGAGCAAAGCCCGGTGATGAGATCTGTGTATTTAATGATGACGGAAAGCTTGATATCTGCACTAAGAGTTTCTATGACAACGAAGATCATGACTTGAGCAGCATAGAAGGATTGGAGACGAAGTATTATGTTGAAGGCCTCTGATTTTGAACACATCCCTGTACTCCTTTATCCGACGGTTGACGCACTGAACGTCAGGCCGGGCGGCATATATGTCGACTGTACTGCCGGCGGAGGAAGCCACTCTGCGGAAATAGCAAGAAGAATGAAGGGACAGGGTATCCTCGTCTCGATCGATAAAGACGGTGCGGCTCTTGCCGCCTGCATGGAGAGAAAAGATGCTTTTGCAGGGATCGACTGGATGCCTGTAAAGTCTGATTACAAAGATATAGATGATATTATCCACAGCCTGAAGATCGGCAAGGTTGACGGTATCATGGCAGACCTCGGAGTTTCTTCTTACCAGCTTGATACTCCTGAAAGAGGATTTTCCTATATGAAGAACGGTCCTCTTGATATGAGAATGGATGCCGACGAGTGGCTTACTGCTGCTGAAGTCGTTAACAGATATTCCAGAGATGATCTCGAGAGGATCTTCAGGGAATATGGTGAAGAGCACCATGCGGGAAGGATCGCTGACGGAATAGTCGAAAGACGCAGAACAAAGCCTTTCTCCAGAACAACGGAGCTTGCAGCAGCGATAAAGGAATACATGCCCGGTCACGGAGCGGGTGAAGACCAGCATCCTGCGAAGAGGTGTTTCCAGGCTATAAGGATCGAGGTAAATCATGAACTTGACGGTCTCGAGGCATTGCTCAGGGACGGAATAAGGAAACTTAAACCGGGTGGAAGATTTGCAGTCATTTCATTCCATTCCCTGGAGGACAGGATCGTAAAAGAAGCATTCAGGACGGCCGAAAGCCCGTGCACATGTCCCCGCGATTTCCCGGTATGCGTTTGCGGAAAGAAATCACTCGGTACGGTAATTACGAAAAAACCTATTGAGCCGACGGAAGAGGAGATAGAGATCAATCCGAGATCCAGAAGTTCAAAGCTCAGGGTTTTCGAGAGGAACGATAACGAACAGTACAACTAAGCGAGATGTAAAAGAGAGAGAAAGCAATGGCAGTCAAATTAACATCGAGAAGAAAAAACAGAAATTTCGATGTGGGCGTGAATGATGAAACGCTTAACGAAGTGCTGTCTGCCGGAAAGACGAATCTCACTTATAAGAACGGCGAAGTTTTACCTGACGTTACAGCGCTTATCGAAGACGAACCCCTGATCATCGAAAAGAATTCCTCCATCGTATCTTACGAGGACGTCCATGAGAGATCTGTCCAGTATGCGAAAGAGCACGAGGATGCGAAGTCAAAGCTCGAAAACAAGAAGAAGACAAGAAGACTTACCAGAAGAAAGTTCTTCGAGACGATATTTTCGATCGTTCTCGTAATACTTTTGGGATTTTTTGTAATGCTGCTCCTCTATCCCCAGACAGAGGTCTCTGAGCTGGCAAGAGATAATTCGAACCTTAAGGATCAGATCAACACCACAAAAAGAGAGATCGTAAATGCGGAAGAGAATGCAAACGGTATTGCTGACATGGACGTAATCCGTGCTCAGGCGATCGCACTCGGCATGCAGGACCCGAACCAGAACCAGGTCATAAATCTTCCTCTCCCTAATACGGATTCGCTTAAGACAAAAGCAAATTACAGTTCCGACGGAATCAATGATGATGATTTCAAGGATTCCAAGGATGCATTGGCTGATTACTATGCAGCAAATCCCGATAAGTAAAATGAAGAAACCCTTAAAGGGTCCTTCCGTGATAAATAAAGAGTCCCAGACAGGAGAACCTTCTAAGGGTTCTCCTGATGAAAATAATGAAATAAAGGAAAGAGCGCCCCGGAGGATCAAGCCGGTCTTCTTTGCTAAAGCATGGATCGCTATCGTAGCTTCCGTTGTCGTTCTCTTTTCGCTCTATCTCGTATATGTCCTTTACCGCACAACGGTAAGTGATTATGACAAGTATGCAAGGGCAGCTGCGGATGAACAGTGGACCTTGATGACATACAGTGCAAACAGGGGAATGATCTACGATTCAAACCTTGTTCCTCTTGCGTCCAACACATATGACTTTACTGTCATCTGTTCACCTAAGATGGTAACTTCCACAATTCTTACGAGGGAACAGATCATGGAAGGTGCCGTATCGATCCTGGGTGTAACTTATGAAAAGCTCGATTCGATAATTCCTGTTGATCCGACTGACAAGAACGATAAGAGGAATGATGTAGCCGGGTGCGATGTTATTAAGAATGTTCCGCAGGAGAAAAAAGACGAGTTCGATAAGTTCCTGAAAGACAATAAGGTCAAAGGCTTTGGTTTTGTTGCAGTTCCTCAGAGATACTATAACTACGGTTCGCTGGCATCCCAGGTCGTCGGATATGCGAAAAATGACGGTATAAGCCTTAACGGCCTTTACGGTCTTGAAGCTTATTACAACGATGTTTTATCGGGCGAAGACGGATACAGGTATTCAGAGACCGATGAAATCACGGGCGGCGTACTGCCGTATTCTGATGCCACTTCGATAGCGGTTTCCGACGGTAATAACATCGTAACGAACATTGACATAAGCGTTCAGAGAATTGCGGAAGAAGCTGCCAAGGAAGCGTATGACAAATACGATCCGATAGACGGCGTCTGTGCCATAGTAATGAATCCTTATACCGGTGCTGTATATGCTATGGTATCGCTGCCGAATTATGACTGTAATGATCCTTACGGCAAGCCTTACGGAACAGGCCAGGAATCCTGGAATTACATGGATTCCGAGACGCGTGTCCAGTACGTTATGGCGAATGCGTGGCGTAACAGATGCGTTTCAGATACATACGAGCCTGGTTCCACGTTCAAGTCTCTTACGACATGCATGGCGTTTGAGGAGAATCTTACGACTGAACAGGAAGTGTTCAACGATGCACCTATCCAGCTCTCATCGCAGCACACGATATCCTGCTGGGCTCAAAAATCGTTAGGTTACAACCACGGCGAGGAGACGCTTGAAAAAGCATTCCAGAATTCATGCAACCCGGTATTTACACAGCTGGCACAGAGAATCGGACTTTCAAAGTACTATTCATACGTAAGAATGCTCGGCTTTTATGACAAGACCGGGATCGATCTTCCTGCGGAAGGTAAAGGTATCTTCCATCAGACTCCGTCGGTGGTCGATATGTCAGTTCTTGCATACGGAGAGTCATCGACGGTTACCCCGATCCAGCTGATCACGTCATACTGCGCCATCGTTAACGGCGGAAACCTTCTTGTTCCTCACATAGTTAAATACATAACCGATCCTGAAGGAAATATCGTAGATGAGATCGAGCCTGAGGTAGTCCGTACGGTTTTCTCGGAGGATACCTGTAAAAGAGTCAGAAAACTGATGGAAGGCGTTGTATCCGACGGTACGGGTTCTGCCGGTAAGGTCGCAGGATATTCTGTAGCAGGTAAGACGTCAACTTCCACGATCGACGTTGGTGAGCTCAAGGGCGCACACGTTCTTTCATTCTCGTGCTATGCTCCTTCTTATGACCCGAAGATAGCAGTACTCGTAGTAATCAATAAGCCCAGAGACCATTCGGTAGGTTCATCTTCTGCGGCCTCGACGGCTGCTAAGATAGTTGAAGGCACGTTGTCCTACATGGGTGTCGAAAGAAGGTTCACCGAGGAGGAATACAGCGAACTTCTGAAACAGTGGTACGTCCAGAAGGTCGACGGAATGCCTGCATCCCAGGCTGCTTCAAGGATCTCCGTCAACGGTCTCTCGACTCTGTACGGCACGATTGACATGACTCCGGAAACGATCATTGCAAGGACATATCCTGACTATTACCACACGCTTTATAAGACGGGAATCGTAGTTCTGTATCCTGAAGGAATTTCCGAGGAAGAGATGCTTACTACCAGAGTTCCCAACATGTCGGGAATGTCAGCCATCGAGTGCATCGAGGCATGTCTTAAGATGAATCTTAACTGTAAGATCGACGGTGACAGTGACATCGAGGGATTATGCATCGCGCAGAGCGTTCCTTCGGGCTCGACAGTATATGCAGGAGATATCATTGTCGTAACGTTATCCAATGTCGGAAACGGTTCTTCACAGACAACAGAAAGAACGGATGCTTTGCCGCCTGATACTCATGATGAGGATGAAGGCTAATGGGCTGACGCACAAACAAATGAGGCGTCATTTCATTAATTTCATTCCTTTTGCCACATATGAGTCTGAACTTTTTGTTTTAATATAGTTGACGGTTAAACAGACAGAAAATACGAACGGAAAAAACGTAAAGAGGAAGCAGGAGATGCAGCTCCGGGAAGTACTTAAGAACATCGATCATAAGCTTATTTCCGGTGATCTTGAAAAAGAGGTCGCTTCTGTTGAGTATGATTCCAGAAAGGTGACCGAAGGTTCTCTTTTCGTCTGCGTTCAGGGTTTTACCGTAGACGGGCATTCTTTTGCTTCAAAAGCGGCAGAACAGGGAGCATCTGTGCTGGTCGTTGACAGCAGAAGGGAAAGCTGTCCGGAAGAAGAAATAAAACAACTTGCCGGGAAACATAACGTCAGCATTATCGAGATCGAAGATACCCATAAGCATTTAGCGGATCTTAGCTCGAATTTCTATGAGCATCCGGAGAACAAAACAGCCGTATTTGGTATTACCGGTACAAAGGGAAAGACCACTACGGCTTTTATGTTAAGAGAGATCCTTGAGAAAAGCGGCAGGAAGACGGGTCTGATCGGAACCGTATGTAATATCATCGGGGGCGAAAAAACACATTCATCACACACTACCCCCGAATCTAAAGAGCTCTACGAGATGATGGATAATCTTGTTAAGAGCGGTTCCAATGACCTCGTAATGGAAGTCTCATCACAGGCTCTTAAGCTTGACAGGGTAAGAGGTATCAGATACCGCACTGCTGCTTTTACAAACCTCTATGAAGATCACATAGCGCCAAATGAACATCCGGATATGGAAGACTACATTTCCTGCAAGCTGAAGATCTTCGACAGTTGTGATACCGGTATCCTTAATCTTGACTGCAGCGCTGCAGAAAGGGTTATCGACTATTGCAGGGACAAGGTAAAACTTCTTACTTACTCTATAGACGGTAAGGCTGATTTTACCGCAAGGAATCTGAGACCCGAGAGAAGAGGTCATGTTACGGGAACCGTTTTCGAGCTCGATTCGGAATATTACAAAGGCGATATCTTTGTTGCGCTTCCGGGTAAATTCAATGTCTATAATTCTCTTTGCGCGATATGCTCGGCATATGAGGAAGGCATTGATATAGAATCTGTCAAAGAAGCTTTGGCAGGCATCAGCGTTCCTGGAAGAATGCAGCCTATAGAGAATGATTTCGGAGTAAATATCCTTGTCGATTATGCTCATAATGCCGCAGCCCTGGAGAGCGCTCTTGATACGCTCAGGGAATATACCGAAGGCAGGATAATAACAGTTTTCGGATGCGGTGGAAACCGCTCTGTTACCAGACGTTTTGAGATGGGTGAAGTGTCGGGAAATCTTTCAGACCACACGATCATAACTTCCGATAATCCGCGGAAAGAAAAGCCTGAAGACATAATAAAAGATATCGTTACCGGCATATCAAAGACTGAGGGCAGATACGAGATCGAAGCAGACAGGACCAAAGCCATCAGGATCGCTGTCTCAATGGCAGAGGAAGGTGATACCGTTCTCATTGCCGGAAAGGGACACGAAGACTATCAGATCTTCGAGAATGAGACGATCCATTTTGATGACTGCGAGAAAGCTAGGGAAGCGGTGCTCGAGCGTGAAAGAAAAGATCACGTGATGTTTACTCTTGAGGAAGCGAAAAAGGCCATGGGAGGAAAAGTGGTTTCAAAGACCGGTTCCATAGTCTTTACGACATCGATAAATGTTAAAGGCGTTTCCACGGATACAAGAACGATTAACGAAGGCGATCTTTTCATCGCTCTTAAAGGTGATAACTTCAACGGTAATGATTTCCTTGAAAAAGCAGTGAAACTGGGTGCCTGCGCGCTTGTAACAGATGATGAGAATGCCGTTCCCGAAGGCGCCATCGCTATCGTCGTCGATGATACGGTCCGCGCGTTGGGACTTCTTGCAAACCACTACAGGTTTAAGCTTGGCTGCAAGGTTATCGCGGTAACGGGTTCTGTCGGCAAGACTTCTACAAGGACCATGATAACGGAAGTGCTGAAGACAGGACTTAAAGTGCATTCGACCGAGAAGAATAACAACAACGAGATCGGTATGAGCAAGACGATCCTTTCTGCTCCGGAAGACTCTGAAGTCATTGTAGTCGAGATGGGAATGAGGGGATTGGGACAGATATCTTATCTTACGAATATTGCAAGACCCGACATCGCAATAATCACAAACATCGGTTATTCGCATATCGAGATACTCGAGAATAAAGACAACATCATGAAGGCTAAGATGGAGATCTGCGAGGGCCTTACTGACGGCGGTATTGTTGCCGTAAACAGTGATGACAGGAAGCTTTTCGACTATTGTGTGAAAGATCTCACGATCAATAATTTCATTGCAGGGATACAGGTTAATTCAGAAGATGATCTTCCGTGTCCCTTGATTGTCTCTGCTACTGACGTTAAGGAGACTGAGACCGGAATGTCTTTCGGTGTCAAGCTTAAAAGAATGGGACAGGATTCAGAATTCTCCATTCCGTTAAGCATCGGAATGTACGGAGAGCCGGCGATCAGAAATGCCCTGTTCGCGATATTCTGCGCTTATATGACGGGCATTACGAGGACAGCCGAAAACCAGCGGAAGATAGCTGATGCCATCTGTAACAGAAGCGCCATGGACGGCAGAGGCGCGATAACGGAAACAAAAAGATATCTTGTTATGAACGATGCATATAATGCATCTCCGGAATCGATGGAAAACGCTTTCCTGAATTTTTCTAAAAAAGCAAAAGGGCACCGTAAAGTATTGGCTTTGGGAGGAATGCTGGAACTTGGGAAATTTGCTCCGGGACTTCATGAACTTACAGGCAAATCGTGTGCTTCATATGACTTTGACAGAGTATTCATAACGGGTGAAAATGCCGATGATTTCATTAAGGGCGCTCATATGATAAATATGAAGCTCGAAATAGTAAAATGTAAGGATACGGAAGACGTTAAAAGACGTCTTGAAGATTATGTGAGAGACGGAGACGCATTGCTTTTCAAGGCTTCTCACAGCTTCGGGTTTGAGATCGTGGCTAAGAGCTTTATCGAGAAGGGAAATGCCTGACACATGGTTCAGAAAAACAGACATTCGATAATACCCGATATGCCGGGTGCAAAGGCTAAGGAGAAGGAACAGGTTCCTTCTTCTAAAAGCGCCGTAATAACCGATATCGACAGTCTTATCGAACCGCCTTCCAAAAATGAAAAAGAAGGACTGAATGCAGCTGCGATCGAGAAAGCCGTAAAGTCAGCTAATATCCCGATGATCCTTATGATATTTGTCATGCTCGTCTTCGGGCTTGTAATACTCTATTCGGTCTCGGGCCCGGATGCTTACGGCCAGTTCCAGGATTCATCCTGGTTCCTTGCAAGACAGATCAGGTTTACCGTAGCAGGAATAGTGGCTATGTTCATCATATCTTTTATTCCGATCGATTTCTTCAGACAGAAATGGATCGCGATATCCGCTTATGTTTTAAGTATCGGTCTTGCTTTTGCGACGATCGCATTCGGCGTAGGACGTGAGCACGGAGCGAGCCGCTGGATCAACATCGGACCTATCCAGCTTCAGAGTTCGGAGATCATAAAAGTAGCTTTGATAGTTGCTTTTGCAGGATACAGGTCTGCCATTGCAAAGCTCAGGAGCGAAGGCAAGATAAAGCAGCCAAGATCCGATCTTATGAAGGTCATCAAGAATACCATGATAGACTTTATCATTCCGGTCGGTCTTTGCGTTCTCGTCGATATCGTTATCGTTCTCCAGCCCCACCTGTCATGCTTCATCATCGTTGCTGCCGTTATCTTTATGTGCGCACTGACATCTGAGATTCCTTTAAGATCCTGGCTTATAGGCTCGTTTGTCATGATCCTTGTCGGTGCGGTCGTGGGTTCTTTGGTGCTTGCCATGACCCCTGCCGAAAAGCGCGAGAGATTCATGAATAACTACGCACACGTTTTCAAGCGACTGGCGATCTTCACCGCGGATGAAGAGGATTTTGATGAGGAAGAAGGTACCCTTACAAAAGACGATACCAGACAGGTTGATAATGCTCACAACGCTCTTGGTTCAGGCGGAATGTGGGGAGTAGGACTCGGCAATTCCAGATCGAAATACAATTATGTTTCTGAGGCACAGAACGACTATATTTTCTCTATCTACATCGAGGAGACAGGCTTTGTCGGAGGCGTCATACTGATGCTCATGTATCTTGTGATGTTTTTCATGTGTCTTATCGTGTGCTGGAAGGCTAAAGACGTGTTCTCGAGGACAATTGCGACCGGATGTACGGCTTTGATATTTGTCGAAGTCCTGATGAACATTTCGGTTGAGCTGCAGGTCATACCTGCTACGGGTGTTACGCTTCCGTTCATCAGCTACGGCGGAACCGCGCAGATCAGTCTCCTTATAGCATATGGTCTTATCCTTTCCGTATCGAGAAGCGGAACATTGCATCTTGAAAAGAAGAAGGCGCAGGCGGCAAAGAAAGCCATGGAATCTGGAGCGTGATCCGGATGGAAAGACGATACATGATCACCGGCGGCGGTACGTCGGGACATATCAATCCGGCACTTGCCATAGCTGAGCTCCTGAAGGAAGATGCAGAGACGAACGGTGATATCTGCAAGATAATCTTTACAGGAAAAAAGACGGGCCTTGAAGGCGAACTGGTGCCCAAAGCAGGCTATGATTTCAGAGACGTCGAGACGCTCCCGATGCCTTATAAACCTACACCTCAGGTGCTTAAAGCCATGAGCGCGAACCGCCGCGGCAAAAAGCAATGCCTTGCCCTTATTGAAGAATTCAAGCCCGACTGTGTCATCAGTACCGGCGGATATGTCAGCGCCCCTCTCATTATGGCAGCGAAAAAAGCCAAGGTGCCTGTGATGATCCACGAAGCAAATGCGTTCCCGGGAAGAGCAAATAAGTTATTTGCGAAGGGAAGCGCTCTTGTGATGACAGGTTTCCCCGGACAGGAAAAGATTTTTTCGAAGGCAAAAAAAGTCGTATATACTGGTAATCCCGTAAGAAATAACATGTTCGGAAGAACGAAGGAAGAATCGAGGAATGAACTCGGCATTTCTCCTGACCGTAAACTGGTGTTTGTCATGGGCGGTTCTCTGGGTTCTGCGACACTTACCAATTTCGTTTTCGAGAATGCAAAAAAACCAGATTTCAAAGACATACACTTCGTCATCTCGGTAGGAAAACATAATTCAGTCGAGATAACCGAAGAAGTGAGGAATCTCCCCAATCTTGAGATAAAGGATTACATCAACAGACCTGATCTTTACATGTCTGCTGCTGACTGTTCGATCCTGAGAGCCGGTGCCGTTACATGCGCCGAGATAACAGCTACGGGAGCATGCGCGATCATGGTTCCTTATCCTTTTGCGGCACATGATCATCAGACCTATAACGCGAACTCGCTTGCGAAGAAAGGCGCCGGAATAGTAATAAGCGATGATGACGTGAAAGCGGGCAAACTGGAAGGTGTCCTTGTGGATCTCCTGAATGATCCCGCAAGACAGGAGCAGATCAGAAAAGCAAGCTTGGCGCTTGCTATCAAAGATACGGGCAAAAGAATAACCGATGCCATCAAGGCGGCGCTTGGGAATGAACGGTAAACTGTTAGAATAATAGCTATGGATGACCGCGAATTAGACAGATTATTCGGTAACGACAGCGATTCTGATAAAGAGACCTCGGGAAAACCCAAGGCCTCTGATAAAAAGCCTGAAAAAAAGATCCATAAAAAGAAAGCAACTGAAGAAAAGGTTCCTGAAAAGAAGAAACCCGGGATGAAAGATCCCGTGAAGAAAGAACCTGAAAAGGATGATCCTGAGAAGAAGGAGCAAGCCAAAAAAGAGCCCGTAAAAGAAGAAACTGATAAGGAAAAAGTCAGTAAGAAATCTGCTGAAGAAAAAACGGAAGAACCGTCCGGAGAGGTCAGGAAAGCTTCATCATCATCTGATGAAGGATCCGAAGAAAAATCAGAAAAGAAACCTGAAGGGAAGCCTGAAGAGAAATCCGAAGAGCCGGAAGAAGATAAGGCTGAAAATGAATCCGAAGAGAAAACTGAAGAGGATTCAAAAGAGAAAACCGAAGAAGAATCAGATAAAGATCCTGAGGACAAAGAGGATTCTGAAGAAGACTCCGGAAAAGAAGATAAATCGTCAGATGAGGAACCCGGAAAGAAGAAAGCTCCGGCATCCGGTAATGTTCAGAAAGCCAGACGTGAACCCGCTCCGTCAGATAAAGAGCAGACTCCGAGTCTGGGCGAGATGATACCTCTTTCCGGCAAGAGCATTTTTGCCATTGTATTAGCGCTTATTGTCGTGCTTATGGTCGTTCTTGTAATGTTCCTTCCTGCATTCAGGGTCAGGAACACGAGCATTGAAGGCAACGTCGTTTTAACTGATCAGGAGATCCTGAAAGCTGTGGGACTTGAGTATGATGCCCATCTTATGAGCGGCGTAAGCGGCAATATCATTGATATCTTAAGGCTTGATTACGGAAAGACGGAAGAAAAGATCAAGAAAGACAATCCTTATATCGAGGATATCAGGATAACGATAAAGCTGCCCTCCACGGTAGACATCAAGGTCAAGGAGAGGAGTAAGGTCTGCTATATCAGAACACCTGACGGTTATGCCGCTCTGGATAAGGACGGAATAGTGTTAGAGCTTTCCTCGTTCGATGCGGGAAGAAGCGTAAGACCGGTCATCTGCGGGCTTGATGTCAAATATGCCGAATTGGGCAAACACGTTAAGATCAGCAACATGAATGACTATAAAAAGTCGATAATCGTGTTAGGTGCGATACTTGCAGCCGATAATGCCAGTGTAGGCGGCGATTATTCAATGTTTGAGAATACATCCGAAGTAAGGATACTGCCGAGCGGTTATATTTTCCTCACGATCTACTCTCCTTCGGGGAACCTCATACAGATAAAGCTCAACGGTACTGATTCCATAGGCGATAAGATGGGCTGGCTCCTGTATGTCTTTAACGGTGACGCGTTTGACAAGATCACCGTGGACGGGGCTCTTGACATGACCGGCGACGAGTACATTTTCGACGAATATGACTGAAAATACTTGATTTCAGGCTTTTTGGGATACTTGTGATACTATTAATATGAAAGTTTCTTTACAATCTCAAAGTATTTCTTGCGGTTTGTATTGATTGAAACCTGTGTTTGGGTTAAAATTTTGAATGGTTAATAATATTTATTTAATCAAGAATTCTTTCAATTAACGGTTGGAACTATAAAAGAGTACGGAGGAACAAAAGGATGTCTGAGAGCAAGCACAGCTATTCAATGGACGAATCTAATGTTGCAAGCATTAAGGTAATCGGCGTAGGTGGTGGCGGTAGCAATGCTGTTAACCGCATGGTCGAGAGTGGTGTTCAGGGCGTCACGTTCATCGCTATCAATACAGACAATCAGGCTCTTGCACGTAATAAGGCAGAGATCAAGATACAGATCGGTGAGAAGGTCACCAGAGGATTGGGCTGCGGAGCAGATCCGAGCATCGGTGAGAAGTCTGCGGAAGAGTCCAGAGACGAGATCGCAGAAGCAATTGCCAATACGGACATGCTCTTCATCACTGCAGGCATGGGCGGCGGTACCGGAACTGGTGCAGCTCCCGTAGTCGCACAGATCGCAAGAGATCTCGGAATCCTCACTGTTGCAGTAGTTACCAGCCCGTTCACTTTTGAGGGCGCTAAGAGAGCAGCTAACGCTGAGCGCGGAATAAGAGAACTCCAGAAGTCCGTTGACTCCCTCATTGTAGTTTCCAACGATAAACTTCTTGACGTAGTAGACGACAATACGAGCTTCGAAGAAGCATTCAATATGGCAGACCAGGTTCTGAAGTTCGGTGTAGCCGGTATTTCCGACCTCGTTGCTATCCCCGGACTCATTAACCTTGACCTCGCAGACGTTACCCGCGTCATGAAGGATGCAGGCATCTGCCACATGGGTATCGGCCGTGCTTCCGGTGAAGACAGAGCTACAGTTGCCATTAAGCAGGCAATTAATTCACCTCTCCTCGACACAACGATCGACGGAGCTACAGGTGTTATCCTTAACTTCACAGGCGGACGCGGAATGCGTCTTTCCGAGATCGATGCAGCTTCATCCATCGTTCGTCAGGCTGCTGCTCCCGAAGCAGAGATCATCGTTGGTGCGGTCGTTGACGATTCACTCGAAGATGAGCTCATGATCACAGTTATCGCATCCGGTTTTGACGGAACGATCAATGCTTCTGCAGGACACAGAGCAAGCACTTCAGTCCTCTCCAGAGAGAATCCTACTTTGATTACTTCCAGACAGCCTGCGGCTCCTCAGCCCAGAACTGACTATACTCCGAGACAGGCAGAGCCTGCACCTGCACCCGTACCGGTACAGAGAGCACAGCCCGGTTTCAGATTCGGTGACGATTCCGTAGCTCAGCCTGCACCCGGTCCCGCTCCCGTACAGCAGGTTCCTGTTCAGCAGGTTCCCGTACAGCAGGTTCCTGTACAGCAGGTTCCCGTTCAGCCCGCTCCGGCTCCTGTTCAGCAGCAGCCCGTACAGATGGGTGGCAGACCTCAGGCTAATGTAGCTCCCCAGGCTGAAGAAAGAGCACAGAAATCCGCTAAGCCGTGGTTCATGTTCGGTAAGGACGGACAGTAATTTATTAGAGGAGTAATAGGTCCGTGATCTGTCCCAAATGCGGCGAGAACGATGACAAGGTCCTGGATTCACGACCGACCGATGACGGATTTGCCGTCAGAAGAAGACGGGTTTGTCTGGTTTGCGGCGCCAGATTCTCGACCATAGAAAAGATAGAAGGCTTAAAGCCTATGGTCGTTAAGAAGGACGGATCCAAGCAGCCCTATGATCCGGATAAGATTTTGAGAAGCTTGGATGTCGCTTGTCAGAAGCGCGGAGTGTCTCAGCAGGTCAAGGAAAATATCTGTTCTGACATCACGCATCTGGTAGACGAGAGATTTAATAAAGAGATAACCTCGTCCGAGATCGGCGAGTTTATTATGTCGAAGCTTATGGATATAGACCGCGTATCTTATGTCCGCTTCGCCTCGGTCTATAAGAACTTTACTGATCTGGATTCTTATACCGCCGAGATCAACAATTTCGACGTCGGAAGCAGTGCTTCTGTCGAAGAATAAGGTTTTGTAACATTGTTACAAAAAAGGAAAACCTAAGAAGTTATAGAGCAGGGGTGATCTTATGGCTGCTAACAAGGTTTTGCTCGTAGATGACGATCCGGGCATCATTGAAGTTCTTAAACTCTATTTTGAGAAAGAGGGATATCAGGTCTCCTCATGCATGCAGGGTGATAAAGCTGTAGCAGCTTTTCACGCTTTCTCACCTGATATTGTAATATTGGATCTCATGCTTCCCGGCATGGATGGTAATGATATCTGCCGTGAGATCAGAAAGACATCTGATTGTCCCATTATTATGCTTACAGCAAGGACTGATACTCTTGATAAGATCGTCGGTCTTGAGCTTGGTGCTGATGACTATATTCCCAAGCCGTTTGAGCCTAAGGAAGTACTCGCCAGAGTTAAGGCAGTCTTAAGACGTACGGATAAACGCGACCAGGCTCCTTCCGTTTCGGAAAGCAAGGAAGGTTCTACAGATGTAATTACTTATCCCGGTTTCTCGGTCGATAAGATCCGCTATGTTGTCAGCGTTGACGGCAATGAGATCTACATGCCGCCGAAGGAACTTGAATTGCTGTTTTTCCTTGCATCCAATCCGAACAGGGTATTTACCAGAGAGCAGCTCCTTGAAAATGTTTGGGGTTATGATTTCTACGGAGAGTCCCGTACTGTTGATGTTCATATCAAGCGTATCAGAGAGAAGATCGAGAATCCCGACAGAGAGCAAAACTGGAGCATTAAGACAGTCTGGAGCAAGGGTTATAAATTCGAGACGAGGTAAATAGTTAATGGCGCCGAGAGCTGACGGTAAGCAGATATCGGCGGGATTTGCCGTTTTTCTCATAACGTTTCTTGTATTAACGACATTGATCGTTTTTGCGGTCTTGTTGTTCCTTTCTTATGAGAATATGTATAACAATCTCATAATTGAGGTTGAAACTGAGACCAGATCAGCTGCAAATGCCCTGGCTTCAGATATTAATTCCATTACGTCATTTCAGGACACGCCTTTCGAATATACCATAAATGATGACGGCACTGATAATTTCAGAAATTCCAGGATCGTAGATAAGTTCGTAAATTCTCAGACATACCGCTCCAATGGTTCGGTTTATGTTACGGACAAACAGGGAAAGATATATTGCCGGAATTCGTTCGTTTTGGATGTGTCCGATAACCTTCTTACTACTGAGGAAGGTCCGTTATACATAGTCCAGCCGAATATACTTGAGCTTTTGGAACAGACCGATGCTGTCGGATTTGCCAGGTTGGGTTCACATAACACCGGAAGAGTGGTTTCCGTAAACTGTGTAAAGGTAACCGGAACACCGTATTTTGTAATTGTCAGCAACAGCGAAGGTACGGAACAGACAAAGACCGAATATATTCAGGTTATCCTGATCCCTGCAATGGTCGCGATGATCATAGCCATAGTCCTTTATGCTGTGTTTGTTTATTTCAGCCTCATGCCGATAAAGGATATATCGCAGGTTATATCAAAGGTCGCAGAAGGCGATTATTCTGTGCGTGTAAGCCCCAAGTATTCTGATCCCAATGACTACACGACGCTTTCCGTCTCATCCGAATTTACCGATATGGGCAGAACAGTTAACAGGATGATCGAATCCCTTGAGAATCAGGAGCACGACAGAGAGATGTTTATCTCATCGATAGCCCACGATATCAGAACGCCTCTCACGTCGATCAACGGTTTTGTTACCGCTATGCTCGACGGCACTATTCCCGAGGAGAAACAACCGCACTATCTTGAACTGATCAAGCAACAGACTGACAGGATAAGAACGCTTGTTACCCAGATGACAGAGGCATCATCCCTGTCCCATCCTGATCCCGAAATGATGGAAGAGTTCAATGTCAACGACATGATCAATGACATTGTTGACAACCTTGAAGCGCAGCTTACCGATAAGCAGATCAGGGTGATCAAATCCCTGGATCCGGGTCCGGGTATTATGGTATATGGCGAAGCTCAGCAGCTCTGCAGGGTAATAATCAATATCATTACCAATGCCATCAAGTTCACTCCTCAGAACGGTGAGATAAAGATATCCACTGAAACCAGTCCGAAGACGCGTAAGGTGATCATCTCGGTCGAAGATTCGGGTGCCGGCGTTGAGGAGTCAAAGAGACAAAGAATATTCGAGAGTTTTTATCAGGCGGATTCTTCCCGTAAATCTGAAGGTTTCGGTCTCGGATTATATATCTGTAAGCAGATACTGGCAGGTCATGGTCAGACGATAATATGTGACGAGGGAAGAGAACTCGGCGGTGCTAAATTTGTTTTCTCATTCCCGTATCCGCCTGAGGATCAGGAGCAGTAATCTTGGGCGCAGATAATTCGAAAATAAAGGCTCTTGCAAAAAAGACTTTTGATGCCCTGTCAACAGAATTTCCTGACAGTACATGCTCTTTGGATTACGATTGTCCTCATAACTTAGCCATCAGAGGAATACTGTCCGCTCAATGCACCGATAAAAGGGTTAATATAACAGCGGCAGATCTTTTTGCCAGATATCCGGACATGAAGTCCATTGCAAATGAGGATCCGGCAGTCATAGCAGGAATAATAAAGCCCTGCGGTCTGACGGCTTCGAAGACCAGATCGGTGATCGCTTTTGCGAAGAAGATGACGGAGGAGTGGAACGGATCGGTTCCCAATGATGTCGATCTTCTCATGGAAGTTCCGGGTATCGGAAGGAAGATCGCGAATCTCATTGTCGGAGAGATCTACGGAACGCCTGCAGTCGTTGTCGATACTCACTGCAAGCGTGTCATGAAAAGGATAGGAATAACTGAAAGTACAGACCCTGCCAAGGTCGAGAAGGACATAATGAAGGTATTTCCTGAAGAACAGTGGATAAAGATCGGACATCTGTCGGTCGATCTCGGAAGAAAGTATTGCACGGCCAAATCACCTGATTGTTCAGAGTGTCCGCTTGTATCTTTCTGCAAGAGGAGGATATAAGACTAATGCCCGCGATTCATCTTTCTAATCCCGTTACCGATCTTTACGGCATTGGACCGTCTGCCGAAGAGAAACTTGCCAAGTTGGACATCTATACGATATATGATCTCATAGCTTTTATTCCGTGGCGCTATGATGACTGGTCCCACTTGGGAACGATTGCTTCTTTTGATATGGCGGACCGTTTTGACGATAGCACGGGTTATGATCTTTCATTCAGAGGAACGGTATCCACGAATCCTTCAGTTAATGTTACGAGCAGGAAAAAGCCTTTGACGTTTTTTGTCAGCGACGGCACGGGCCGGATCAGACTGACGTTTTTTAATTCCCAATATCTTGCAGGCAAATTTACATTGGGCGATGAATGTTTCGTGCACGGCTCGGTCACGCTTTTTAACGGTCAGATGCAGATGGTAAATCCATATATCGAGAAGGCAGAGAAGATCAGCGATGACGCGCTCGTAAGGCCGGTTTATCACCTTACTGCAGGCATCACTTCCAATAACATTTCCAAGTGGGTAAAGACGGCGCTGAAGCTGTGCGGAGAAGAACTGATGTCATGCATTCCTTCCCGTATTGCAGAGGAGAAAGGCTTTGTTTCTCCTTTGGAAGCATATGAAAAGGCGCATTTTCCAAGCAGTCTCGAAGAAGCGCGTAAAGCCCGTGAACAGCTCGCATATGAGGAACTGATATTGCTTGGTATCGGCATGAAGCTGTACAGCACCGGTCACGGAGTAAAAGAAGTAGCAGAGCAGGTAATTCCTTCAGGTTCAGACGGTATCGGCAGGGAACTGCAGATAAGCTGGAATCAGGTAAAGAATAATCTCGGTTTTACTTTGACAGCAGATCAGGCATCAGCTTTCAGGGACGTTCAGACAGACCTCATGTCCACGGTTCCGATGAACCGCCTGATACAGGGTGACGTCGGTTCGGGAAAGACCGCAGTTGCCGCATTGTCCATGATCATTACAGCTTTGATGGGTAAACAGGCAGTACTTCTGGCGCCTACGTCAGTTCTTGCGACACAGCACTTTAAGACCATTTACGGACTTATGAAGAACACCGGCATGGAACCGGTCCTGCTGCTCGGCAAGACAAAGCCTTCCGAGAAACAGGAGATAAAGGAGATGATCGCCGATGGAAGGGCAAGAGTTATCATAGGCACTCATGCGCTTCTTACGGATGATGTCAGGTTTAAGGACCTGGCTCTCGTCATTGCTGATGAGCAGCACCGTTTCGGCGTCAGACAAAGAGAGAAGCTCCTTTTCAAAGATACGGCTAAAGACGGCACGGTAAAGAGCGTGCACAATCTGATAATGACTGCCACACCAATTCCAAGAACGCTCGCAATGGTGATATACGGCGATATGGCGACTTCTGTTATAAAGCAAAAGCCGGCGGGACGTCAGGAGATAACTACATGGTTTGTTAACTCGAAAAAGAGTAAGGCAATAGAAGAGATGATGAGCATTAAGCTGGCAGCCGGCGAGCAGGTCTATATCGTCTGTGCCAAGATAGACAAGGATGAGACCGAAGCCGGATCTGACAGCATCATAGGCGAGCCCGTGAGCGGAGATGATTCCGTAACCAGTGTTTTCGAGATGAAGAAGATCATAGATTCAATGAGCAATCTTTCGCAGTATTCGAGCGCCGTGCTTTACGGTTCCATGAAGGAAAAAGATAAGCTCGACACGATGGAGCGCTTCATTTCGGGAGACATAAAGATATTGATATCCACGACGGTAATAGAAGTCGGTGTGGATAATCCCAATGCCAATGTCATGATCATCATGGATGCTGACAGATTCGGCCTTTCCACGCTTCACCAGTTAAGAGGAAGGATCGGAAGAGGCGATAAGAAGTCATTCTGTCTCCTGGTATCCGAATCGAGATCAGAGCTCGCTCTAAGCCGTATGAAGATGATGTGCGAATCATCCGACGGTTTCGAACTGGCGGAAAAAGACCTTGATTTAAGAGGACCCGGAGATTTTTACGGTACGAGACAGCACGGAATCCCGACATTAAGGGCAGCAAACCTTTATACTGATATGAAGATCGCCACTGAAGCTACAGAAGCGGTCAATAAAGTTATCGAAGAGGGCGGAGAAGAAGCAGCGCGTTTGAATGAAGCGATCAGGAAGATGTTTGAACTGAGGTTCGCAAGAAAGATGGAGCAGATCTGATGCCGAGAGTAGTTACGGGAAGATTCAGAGGTGCGATATTACAGGCACCTGAAGGTGATAAGACAAGACCTACGACCGATAAGGTCAAGGAGGCTCTGTTCTCCATTATTCAGTCTGACGTTCCGGATTCTGAGTTCCTGGACCTTTTTGCAGGCTCAGGACAGATAGGCATCGAAGCCTTAAGCCGCGGAGCCAGACATGTGACGCTCGTCGAAAGGAGCGGACAGGCAGCTGCGATCATCTCCAGAAACATAAGCAAGATAAAGCTTGACGGCTCTGATGAGATAAGAGTTCACAAGAAGAGCGTAGCTCAGGCACTCGAGCTCATGGGGCAGGCCGGCGAAAAATTTGATATTATATTCATGGACCCGCCGTACAGGGACGTTCCCCAGAGGCTCGAAGAGGTAACGAAGCTGATCAGTGATTTCAAAATGCTGGCCGATGGCGGAATGCTGATAGCAGAACACGACAAAGACTGTGAGATTCCCGAAGAAATAAACGGTCTTAAACGTGTTCGTTCTTGTAGTTACGGGATTACAGTGATAACATTTTTTAAGGAATAAATATCGGAGGATGACGGTTTGAAGGTAATGCTCTTCCCCGGGACGTTTGATCCCTTCACAAGAGGACACAGAGATATTGCCAGAAGAGCATCAAAGCTCTGTGACAAGCTCGTTGTCGCGGTCATGGAGAATGCTGCGAAGAAGCCGATGTTTACTCCCGAAGAGCGTGTGGAACTCATAAAGCTGTCATTGAAGAATGATGACCTTGAGAACGTCGAAGTCATGGCCTGGGGAGGCCTTCTGGTCGATCTTTATCAGAAACTCGGCTGCTGTGCTTCCGTAAGAGGGATCAGGTCCGAGTCGGATTTCAGATATGAATCCGAGCACGCGCTTGCCAACCGCCTGCTTTTCGCAGGATACGATGCTGTGCTTCTGCCCTGCAGGGATGACCTGTCGCTGATCAGTTCTTCGATGGTCAAGGAAGTCGGTTCGTATGGCGGTGACATCTCGAAGATGGTACCGGCCGAGATAATAGATCAGGTTAAGGAAAAACTTTTGAAAGGAAGGAATTAATAATGGAGAACAGCAATTTCAATCAGGGCGGACAGCGCTATGACGCTATCAAGCATATCGACTATCTTATCGATATGGTCAAGGACGCATCGAGTGTTCCTTTCTCGGATAAATGTTCAATCGAGAGAACTGAGACTATCAATTCTCTTCAGATCCTTAAGAATAATCTTCCTGCTTCCGTAGCCCAGTCCAACGACATCGTTGCAAGAGCACAGGACATAATCAGTACAGCAAGAGAAAAGAATAAGAAGATCATCGACGACGCTAACCGTATGTATGCCATGAAGGTTAACGATCACGAGATCACAAGAGGCGCCAGGGAAGAAGCAGCAAAGATCATTGCTAATGCCGAGGCCCAGGCAGAAGAACTCAGAAGAAACGCTCACATTTACGTTAAGTCCCTCTTAGAGAATGTTAATGAGACCCTTTCAGATAACATCGCCAAGATCCAGACAAATCTTTCCGAGATCAACAGCACTCTTGAAGAGACAGAGTAACGCTTTTTTGGTTAAAAAAGATTATCAGACGGCCGCAGATCATCCTGCGGTCGTTTTTGGTTCTTCTGTGAAGGCAAAGCCTTGAAGTTGCATTCTGTTCCCAATGACTAATTTGTGACTATATCGTCCCCGAATACTCTCTAATAAGTCATTCCATGCTCGAAATGACTATTTTGAGAGTATTTGACTGTCATTTAGTCACAAATACAGACATACATTAATACAGTGCGATACAACTTGATAGAACTAGACGAGAAGTGTAAAAAACTAATTTGAATTATGTAAACCTCATTATATGGCGTAAAATATAATAAGATCCATTCTGTGAGTGTCAAAGGAGGTGTGCTTCCATGATCCTTGGAATAGAAATACAGAATTTCGATGTTTTCGATAAAGATAAAGCGGGTATCCTGATAGACGATTATTTGTCCGAAAAGGAATCAGGCAGTGCTTTGAATCCGCTGCACGGTCTTAATGCGCTTATCGGCCGGAATAATACAGGTAAGACATCTTTCATGGGATGTATGGCGTTTCTTAAGGACTGTATAACGCAGGGCTGCGCTGTCGCCTCCATAAGCTACGGAAGACCGGGGTTTGCGAATATGACTCCGGACATATCAAGTCCTTCCGTATTCAGGGTGTTCTTCAAGCTTGAAGATAAAAAGACGGGCGGGCCCAAGTTCATCCAGTATGAACTCGGGATCGTTACCAGCAGATACATGAGTCCTGTTATAGATGAGGAAAAGGTTATCCTTGTTGTTGATATCGAGGGCGGGAAAAAACCTCTTACGATCCTTGATATGAAGGGCGGGGAAGGATCCATAATCAACCTTGAAGATGCAACGGATAAGGCTGTCATCGGTGTCGAAGACGAGCATCTTACTGCACTGAGCCTTTACGGTAAGATCACGGGGTACAGGGACTTTGTCCTGCTTTACAAAGAGATATCCTCGTGGTTTTTCTGCAGCTTCTCTTCGGAGGAACAGAGTTCTTATTTCTACGAGGGCGGAGCTCCAGGCGGACATAAGCATCTTAACAGTACCGGTTCCAATGTCGGCAATGTCCTTGAATATTTGAAGATGAAGGACGAAGAGGAATATGAGCGCATCGTAACTGAGATCAAGGATAAGATCCCTGCCATGAAACGCAAGAAGAACCTGCCGTTGGCGCTTAAGGAAAGTCCTGATAAGCTCTTTTTGTATCTGCTCCTTCTCCGTGATGCTAATCCGCGTTCGACGATCTTCATCGAGACGCCCGATAAGGATCTGTACCATGACATGGTCGATGTCTTAAGCGATGAGATGCGTGATTACACAATGAATAATCACTATTGCCAGATTATATTTTCCACGCACAATCCGTATATTATCGAAACGCTGTCTCCTAAGGAGATATGGATCTTCGAGAGATCTTTCGAGCAGGATGATGGCGATGTTGTCATACGTTGTGCGGGAGAAGATCCTCTTGTAATGGAGATGTTCCATCAGGGCGTCGGAATGGGCGCCATATGGTATGGCGGACATCTGGATACCAGACCGGAAGATGACTGATAAAAGGCGATATTTATGCTGATAGAAATACTTTCTGAAGATAAATCCGGAGCAGTCGTCGTACAGCGTCTTGCGGAACGGATAGCTGAGAATGAAGGGATAGATGTGGAAGTAAACGTCCATCCTCACAGAGGCTGCGGAAGCCTGCCTAAAGACATGACGGCAAGACCTCCTAAATTTGCAAGTTCACTGTTAGATCTCCTTCCTGCAAAGCTCAGGGCATATAACAAGGTCTATGGCGGCAAGGATCTGATCCTGATCGTCGCATTGGATTCAGATGACAATGATCCTCAGACCTTAAGACAGGAGATATATTCATGTGCCTCGCTCTATGCTCCCGATATAAGAAGTGTAGTCGGCTTAAGTACCGAAGAGATCGAAGCCTGGATGCTCGGTGACAAAGCAGCTGTTTACGATGCTTATCCCGACTGCAGAAAAGACATACTTGATTCTTATGTTCAGGATTCGGTCTGCGGGACCTGGGAGATACTTTGCAAGGTCATAAGCGACAATGCGGATGAACTGATAGAGATCGGATATCCCGCGATCGGTCATTACAAGGCTTTGTGGGCAGAGAATATTTCGCGGTATATGGTTCCGCAGAAAAACATCTCACCGAGCTTCAATACGTTTAAGATGGCGTTTATCACGGCCTTGAAGAACCCGGTTCCGATATACCGCAAGCGTGAATTCTGATGGCAAGACATATCTACGTACATAACCCTTTCTGTGCCCGGAAATGTCCCTATTGTGATTTCTATTCGATCACCGATCCTTCGGATACGGAAGCTTTTTACAAGGCTGCCGTCAGGGAGACGGAGCTGATCGGGCAGATCATCACGGACAAGACCGGCACAAATCCTTTAACGGATATAGATAATAAGGATACGGTCTATTTCGGAGGAGGTACTCCTTCTCTGCCTGACAGCAGGATGATATGTGAGCTGCTGGGAGTGATCCTGAAGACTTTTAATATCGCTTCTGATGCGGAAATAACGATCGAAGCTAATCCTTCATCGGTAACCCCTGAAAAACTGAATGACTACAGACAGGCAGGCTTTAACCGCATCTCTCTGGGTGTACAGTCCATGGATGATGAAGTGCTCAAGACATTGGGAAGGCTTCACGATTCGAAGGGCGCGAAAGATGCGATCACGAAGATCATTGATGCAGGCTTTTCCAACATATCTGCCGACCTGATCACAGGGGTTCCGGGAGAGACTCTTGAAGGAATCAGAAGAGACATAAAGATCTTCCATGATCTCGGTGTAAAACACATCAGCACTTATTCTCTTATGCTTGAAGAGGGCACGGCTTTCTTCGACAGATACAGTAAGACGATCGAGGATCTCATTCCGCAGGATATCGAACGTGAGATGTATCACGGAACGCGCGAATGTTTACAGAACCTCGGTTATGAGACTTATGAGATATCCAATAGCGCTCTTCCGGGATTTAGGAGCATACATAATTCGTCTTACTGGAATTCATGTGAATATTTCGCGATCGGTGCGGGCTCTCACGGATTTCTCGGTGATCTGAGATACGGCCACAATGACGATGTAAAGGCCTACATAGAAGAAATGAATACGATCACGGCTGAAGACTTAAAAGCCTTCCTGGAAGGCAATAAATGCCATCTGAAGTCCCTTTATGCAGAAGAGAAGCTTTCCAGGGAAGATAAGATGCGCGAAGTCCCTTTCTTAAGATTGAGAACGACTGAAGGGATCCTGCTTGATGAGTTTTATAAAGTGTTCGGCGTTCAGTTCGAAGATGTTTTCGGGCAGGCCGTAAGATCTAATATCGATAAGGGTTTATTAGAGCGAAAAGAAAGAACGCTCCGGTTAACTCGGAGCGGTCTTGATATTGCAAATAAAGTTATTGAGGATTTCCTCTGATCAGCCCTGCTTAGCTGCAGCCTCCTGAGCGGCCTTATACTTTGCTTCATCAGCTTTTCTGATGGCAGTACGCATGATCTTGCCGCTGGTGGTCTTGGGAAGCTCATCAACGAACTCGATAACTCTCGGATACTTGTAAGGAGCAGTCGCATTCTTAACGTGATTCTGGAGTTCTTTAACGAGTTCCGGAGAAGCCTTTTCCTTGTAAGCTTTTGTGAGGACAACGGTTGCCTTAACAACCTGGCCTCTCATCGGATCAGGAACGGCCGTAACTGCGCACTCCAGGACAGCATCGTGAGTCATGAGGGCGCTTTCTACCTCGAAGGGTCCGATACGGTAACCGGAGCACTTGATGACGTCATCGTTTCTCCCTACGAACCAGATATAGCCTTCCGGATCTCTCCATGCGGTGTCACCCGTGCTGTAATCTGCGCCGGGCCACTGGTCTTCCATTGCCTCGGGGTTCTTGTAGTACTCGCGGAAAAGACCCGTCGGACGGGAAGATGCATTCTTGATAACGATGTTTCCGACGATACCGTCTTCTACCGGATCGCCGTTGTCGTCAACCAGCTGGATGTCATAGATCGGTGTGGGCATGCCTGTAGAACCGGGCTTTACGTCGATCCAGGGGAAGTTTGCGAAAAGGACGCTTCCTTCTGTCTGGCCGAAACCTTCACGGATCTCAAGGCCGGTAGCCTTCTGCCACTTATAGAAAACCTCAGGATTCAGAGGTTCGCCTGCCATGGAGCAGTGCTTTATCGAAGAGAAATCATACTTTGTAAGATCTTCCTGGATAAGATATCTGTAGATCGTGGAAGGTCCGCAGAATGAGTTAAGCTTGAGCTTCTCCATGATCTCGAGCATTCTTGAAGCAGTGAACTTCTGTGTATCGTAAGTAACGTTGACAGCGCCTGCGATCCACTGACCGTAGATCTTGCCCCATGCAAACTTAGCCCAGCCGGAGTCAGCCTGCGTTAAGTGTCTGCATCCGTCGTAAACCTGCTGCCAATACTTAGCCGTAACGATATGTCCCAAAGGAAGAGTGTAATCGTGAAGGATCATCTTAGGCTCGCCTGTCGTACCTGACGAGAAATAGATCATCATCTGGTCGTCATTATGAGTTGCTTCATCGCCTGTGGGGCGCTCGAAAACAGGGGAGGCATTGTCGATATCATCAGTAAGCGATCTCCAGCCTTCGGGTGCCTCGCCGATAACGCTGCAATACTGAACCATCTTGCAGTCCGGACGTGCCTTGTTAACGTGCTCGATTACCTGCGGATCGTCAGCGCAGACGATCATTTTAACGTCTGCTGCGTTGCAGCGGTAAACGATGTCATGATAAAGAAGCTGGAAAGTGGCAGGGATAACGACTGCGCCGAGCTTGTGGAGACCTACCATCGTGAACCATACTTCAGGACGTTGACGGAGCATCATGAGGACCCTGTCACCCTTCTTAATGCCGAGCCCCTTGAACATGTTGGCTACGCGGTTGCTCTTTTCACTGATGTCCTTGAATGTGAAGTGCTTTTCGTTGCCGTCGTCATCACACCAGATGAGAGCTTCCTTCTCGGGGTCCTCTTTGGCATATACGTCAACAACGTCAAATCCGAAGTTAAAATTCTCCGGAACTATGATCTTGAAATTCTCTTTAAAATCTTCGTAACTGTCAAACTCTATTCTGTTTACAAATCTGTTCAATAAATCCATGGGTATGTATTTCCTTTTCTACTTCAATTTTTCGGAACGTAGAACTGCTAAATCACTCGTTGATTATCGTGAGGAACTTAGCAGTCTCCGTCACGGCACGCTGTCCGTGAGGCTTTTCCGGATTGAAGTAAATCGAGTCGCCTGCTTCAAGAGTGAACTCTCTGTCACCCACGACGACCTTGATGGCACCCTCGATGACGTAGTTGAACTCCTGTCCGCCGTGACGGACGAGCTCGGCTGTCTCAGACTTCGACAGGGTAACGATCATAGGATCCATCTGTCTGTGCTTATAATTGAAAGCGAGGGCGCTGAATGAATAGCCGGGATAACGCTCGACCTTGACGCCGTTGCCGCCTCTTACCACTGTATAATCGTCCATTCTCGGAACATCGCCTGTCATCAGGACCGTGGGATCCACCTTGAAAATGCTTGCGACCTTATAAAGGATGCTGATGGGGATCTCTTTCTCGCCATTCTCATATGCTAAATACTCTTCTGTGCTCACGCCGCAGTTTGTTGCCACTTCTTCGGCAGTCAAGTCAAGAATGTCTCTAAGCTCTCTGATCCTGTCGGATATCTGCTTAATGTATTCGTTCATATTGGCCTCCTGATGTTTTCAGTGCATTTCATACTAATAGCGATTGAGTATTATACAACATTTTTCGCGCGTGTGCTTATTTATTATTATGAGTATTGCGCCGGGGTGATCATTTGCCCCTTTTTTCGAAAAATAGAGTTCTGGGGCATTTTCACGATCTGATTTGTCGGAAATTCAATTATTTGGATCAGTTCCGACATGCTTTTCAAGGAAATGCTTATTTTCCGACATGCCGGCAAGTTTTTTGCTGTTTTTCCGACACATGCCTGCCGCCTTTCAGTACATGTATCTTTTTCGAAGGTTTTTTTAGAAAAAAGATATGCTTCAAGTGGAAAGGTATCCTAAATGGATATTTTTTCTCAAATTAAGATACTAAGCTTTGATAAATGCCGGCGTTTACCAAGATATAAACGTAAAAATGTCATCTTAAGGGCTTAAGTAGTATCTTTTTCCAAGCAAAAATGGCTAAAAAAGATATACATGAATTGGCATGCGAATGTCACCACGCTGAAGTTTTTGTTTTAGTGGACCGAAGCAGTTTTATAATGTTAGGACTGTAAACGCCATATCGTCTCGAAAACAAGGAAGTTGCAATTGACTAACTTAAGTCACCGTTGATAAAATCTTGACCATTGAGGGAGTAGCAGACGCTATACAAGCGTTGTTTAAGTCAACATACTGGTTATAACCTGGCTTATTCTTCCATTGCGAGACTCAAGGCTGTTTTAGGGAGCCTTGGGTTATTTTTTTGCCCGGGCAGAGAGGATGAATCTAATGGTCCAATTAATACTGAATTCATTGCTTCTGGGCGTAGGGCTTGCGATGGATGCTTTCTCCGTTTCCATAGCCAACGGCATCGTGGAATCGAATATGCGGAAAGGCAGGATGCTCAAGGTAGCGGGTGTTTATGCTGTCTTCCAGACGGTGATGCCTTTGATCGGATGGCTTTTGGTCACTACAGTTGCCCATATCTTCGTTTCTTTCAGCGTTTTTATTCCGTGGATTGCTTTGATCCTGCTTTTGTTTATCGGCGGAAAGATGGTCATCGAAGGTATTAAAGACAGGAAGAAGGGTGAGAAAAAAGAGGAAAAGAGCGAAACTTCAAAGCTTACTTTCGGAGCTCTTATCCTGCAGGGCATAGCGACCTCCATTGATGCGCTTTCAGTCGGATTTACGATCGCGGAATATTCGTTTATACAAGCATTTGCCTCATCTCTGATTATCGGTGTCGTGACACTTGTGATATGCTTAATTGGGTTGATCTTCGGCAAGAAGATCGGAAATAAGTTTTCCAGTATCGCAACGATTATCGGTGGCGTGATACTCATCCTTATCGGAATCGAAGTATTTGTAAGGGGCATTTTCGGCCTGTAAAGAACGGAGGACAGATTAATGGCAAAAGTTGCAGTTTTCATAGCAGACGGCAGTGAAGAGGTCGAGGCTATTACGCCCGTTGATCTTTTGAGAAGAGCAAAGGTCGAAGTTGATGTAGTATCGATCATGCCTTCTTTGGAAATAGTTGCTTCAAGAAACGTAAAGATCACGGCAGACAAACTTATTGATGATATTAATTTCGATGATTACGATCTTCTCGTACTTCCGGGTGGCGTAAAAGGCACAAACAACCTTAACGCCTGTGATGAACTTAAGAAGCAGCTGGTCCGTTTCTGTGAAGAGGGCAAGGGTATCGCAGCAATCTGTGCGGCTCCCACGGTCTTTGCCGGTCTGGGTCTTCTTAATGGCAAGAGATCCACATGCAATCCCGGATTTTGGGATGAACTTCGCGCAAACGGCGCCGACCTTGTCGAAGATTCGAAAGCTGTAGTCTGCGGCAACATAATCACCAGTCAGGCCATGGGAACATCAGTTGATTTCGGTCTTGCACTTGTAGGTTATCTCTGTGGTGAGGAAGCAAAAGAGGCCCTTAAGGCTAATATCAGATTCTGAAGCCCAAGTCCTCGAAAACCTTGATTTTGCGCGGTTTAACATTGTTACACATGGCCGAAGTTGAATAATCGGCTTAAATCATTTACAATAACGTGCGCATGGAGACGTATCGAAGTGGTCATAACGGGGCGCACTCGAAATGCGTTTGTCGGGTAACCGGCACGAGAGTTCGAATCTCTCCGTCTCCGCCAAAATAGGATTGCTGTTTTAACAAAAATGGCAATCCTGTTTTTATGCCTTGAAACCATTGTATTTCTTTTCGTGTTATTCTTCCTCACTGTGCTTCTTGCGCAGGAAGGTGTAATTTTTCATCGTTGTACTGATGTCTCTGTGACCCATAACGAAAAATGAAACGCGGTCAGAGTTACAGCAGTGCGCTTTTTGATCTCGTTTTTGATTCGGTGGAATAGGATTCGGTAGCCGTCTAGACGCCGCGGAAGCTACAAATGTGGACACCTTTGTCTGGCTGTGCTATATTGAAAAAAGCTGATATCCGAAAAGGAAGAAACGCGATGACGAGCATGCCCTTACCCTGTGTCAGACTGGAAAACGCCATAAAAGAATTTCCGTCCGGGAACGGTGTCATCAGAGCGCTGGATCAGCTTTCGCTTGAGATCTTTCCCGGAGAGTTGCTCGTGGTGACGGGCGAATCCGGCTGTGGGAAATCCACACTTTTGAACATCATTGGCTTTATGGACGAGCTGACCGGCGGAAAGCTGGAGGCCTTCGGTCGGGATATGACAAAGCGCAGTGAAAAGGAGCGCACGCTTTATCGGCGGCGGGATGTGGGCTTTGTATTTCAGGATTATCATCTCATACCGGAGCTCACGGCATATGAAAACGTGGCGTTCATTGCAGGGCTCGCGGAGGATCCTCTTTTTCCAGATGAGGTCATCCGGGCGGTTGGCCTGGAGACGGAAGCGGATCGCTTTCCCGGCCAGCTTTCCGGCGGACAGCAGCAGCGGGTTGCTGTTGCGCGGGCGCTGGTCAAGCGCCCGAAGATCCTCCTTGCCGACGAGCCGACCGCCGCGCTGGATCTTCGATCCGCGAAGGAGGTCCTAACGGCGTTGGAAAACGCAGTCAGAAAAGAAGACGGTCTGAAAAAGAGACCCGCGCTTGTGCTCGTGACTCACAACCCGGAGATCACAAAGATCGCAGATCGGGTCGTGACGATGAAAAGCGGTCGGGTCTGCGACATCCTCCGTCAGCAGACGCCTTGCAGCGCCGATGCGATCGAGTGGTGAGCATGAAGAAGATCCTATGGACTATGACGGTCCGATATATGCTTCGGCAAAAAAGCGCCTGCCTGTCGATGTTGATTGTCGCGATGCTAGCGGTGACCGCCTATCTCGGCGTCAACTTTTCTGCCGCTGCGATGCTGGACAACGCCGATCGCTATTGGAGCGAGACTGCGTTTCGGGATATTGAGATCGTTTCGCCCTCGCTGATCTCTACGGAGGACATGAGCGCGATCAGGAATACCACGGGCGTAAAGGACGCGGAGGCGGTATGGGTTACGCAGGCGAACGCGGTCTCGGATCAGAAAACGGGCGTTGACATTATATCGCTTACGGATAGGATCAACACGGTGCGCCTGACGGAAGGGCGAATGCCGGAAACGGCGGATGAGTGCCTTCTGGAAGCTCCGGTGCGGGACGCGCTGGGGCTCTCGGTGGGAGATACGCTCACGCTGGAGGATAATCCGCTACTCGCGCGGACGCGCTTTACCGTGTGCGGGATCGCGGAACATGCAGACCATCCGTGCACTCCGCTGAATGTGCCGGGAAACCGCTATGCGATCGTGCTGCGGGACGCCTTTGACCTCGACAGTCTGCAGAGCGCCTGCATGAAAGCGGTCGTGCGCGTGGAGGGAACGGATGGCGCGAGCCGGTTTTCGGAGGACTATCTGAAGACGTGCAGGCAGGTCTGCAACCGGCTCAACAGACTGTCGGACAGAAGCGATTTCGGGCAGTTTTCCCTAAACAGTGACAAGGTCATCCTCAGACCAATCCTGAATCTGGCGCTGGCGGGGTTGAACGGCGTGCACCCCTGGCTTGTGCTGAACGTATGGGGATCGTCCAGCTACTATGCGATCCGTGTCGCCGCGCAAAACGCCGCCGACATTGGGCTGACCTTTGCAGTCGCGTTTGTGGTCGTCGGAGCGTTCGTCATCTATGCGTCGATCAGCCGCATGGCGGAAGAGGACCGAAAACGCATCGGGACCTCGAAAGCGATGGGTCTGACAGAAAAGGAGATCGCCTTCCAATACCTTACCGCCGGGCTCCTCCCGACGGCGGCGGGCATGCTGGTCGGAATCGTGGCGGGGTACGCCGTTATACAGCCCAGCGTGCTTTCGGCCTGCGGCAAACTCTATGTCTACGGAATGGGACGCCAGACCTTCCGACCGGCAATGACGGCAGCTGTGCTTGCCGCAGGCGTCATCATTGCAGCGGCTGCTGCGGTGATTGCCTGCGCCGGGCTACTGCGTACGCCGGCGGTTCAATTGATGAATGACCGTGCCTCGGCATCCCGGTTCATGCAGCGTGCGGGAAGAAAGAGAAAAACAGGCGCTACCGGGCGCTCTCTTTCTGTCCGGATGATCCTCCGGGGCATCTGGTCGGAGAAACTCCGGGCGCTCGTGATTGTGGCCTCGATCGCGGGGTGCATGATCCTGCTGGTGACCGGTTTTACGGTCAAGCTGGCTGTGTCGGAAACCCTTGACAGGCAGTTTTCAGACGTGGAGCTGTACGATCTGAAGGTTATTTTTGACCCGGAGACCGAAGACGGCGGACCCTCGGTGGAGGTGCAGATCATATCCGCGCTGACTGAGTCCGGCATTTTCGAAGGGACGGGGCAGGAGGGCTGGATCGAGGTGTCCGACCGTGACTGCTTTTTCGCCGGCGGCGGCAGAATGAACGGAGGCGAGTTGATCTGCGGCGCACCGGAGGAACTGTCCGCCTACTTTGTGATGACGGACATCCAAAGCGGCGAAAGAATGGCGCTGACCTCCGAGCCGGGGCTGTACATCCATCTTCGCACCTCGGAAACTGCGGGGCTTGTACCGGGAGACCGGATGACGCTTTATGACCTGAAAATGAACCAGGTGAGAGTTCCGGTCGCTGGGGTGTTCAATAATTATCTCGGCGGGCAGATGATCATGTCATACGCTGCGTATGAAGCCGTTTTTAGAGAAGAAGCAGAGCCCAACTGCTTTTTGGTAAAGTGCGGAGGAGAGCGCCGCGCCGCGATCACGGCAAAGCTCGCGCAGCTCCCAGTTTCCGTGACCGAGTCGACCGCAAAGCAGGAGGAATATAAAGTCTTCACCTCCGCACTGAATATGATTGCGGGACTGCTCACGGGCATTGCAGCACTGATGGCCGGCGGCGTACTGTTGAACCTGATCTATCTCCAGTATTACCGCAAGAAGCGGAGCCTCGTCATTATGAGAATCAACGGCTTCACAACAAGAGAAACAGCGGAATATGTGCTCGGTGAATCCGCAGTCACACACGCCCTCGGAATCCTCCTCGGCATTGCTGGCGGCGCATGGTTCGCCCGCAGGATCATTTGCTTGTTGGAGGGGAGGCAGCTGCATTATGTCCGGAGCGCGCAGCCCTTGGCATGGCTGCTTTCGGTGGGCATCATGTTGTTGTTTTCCGCTGTGATCCACGTCGTGATCGTGCGGGCGGTCGTGCACCTCAAGCCCACAGAGGACATTATGATCCGATAAGCTTTTCGGACACGGAAATGAAACAAATCATGCTTGCAAAAAAGCCCTTACTGCAGCACTAAACACTGCGTTTACGGGTATTTTCGTTTTTGGGAGAATTGTCTTGTTAAAAATCTTATCGCTCCATGACAAGGGACGATGTTATCTTGGCAGAGAAATCAATTGAGTTTTATAACCATATTATGCCATTGTTTACTTTTTCATTACATTTTAGCTGAAAATTGAGTGACATCTTAATTATATTAATTTTATTTATAGGAGTGGGGTGTATATTTATCGAGAATAGGCTTATTACGCCTATTTATATTCTTTTCACGCGTGAGCACGTGAGATATATAGAAAGCGTAAGCAGAGGGTGACTACGTTAGACGGTCAGGAACAGACAAAGGTCGAACAGAAGGCGGTTAAGCCTGAGGCCAAGACAAAGAAGCGTAAAAAGACTTCGACAGATTATGCAATCGAGTTTTTTATCAAGATCGCAGTTACTGCCGCAGTAGTTGTCATACTCTGCGTATTTGTAGTCGGTATCCATGTTAATCACGGGAACTCAAGCTATCCCATGATCAAGGATGGAGATCTTGTCATTACGTACAAGCTTGGAAATCTTAACCCCGGTGAAGAGATCTGCTATAAGGCCGATGGTGAGGTCAAGTTTGGCCGTATAGCTGCCAAGGCCGGTGATGAAGTAGATATCAGCGATAGTTTGGTCAAAATTAACGGTTATGGACTGAGTGAGGATGTTGTCTATCCGACGACGTCTGAAGGAGCTATTGTAACTTTCCCGTATGTGGTTCAAGAGAATTCTGTCTTTGTCATGAATGATTTCAGAGATGACATTAAAGACAGCAGAACATACGGAGCGATACCCCTTGAAGATTGTGAGGGCAAGGTCGTTCTTGTCCTAAGGCAGCGGGGGATTTGATTTGGTTTTCCAATACTTTTCAAAATATAGGAGAAAAAACATGAAAGAATTATGGAAAAAAATGTCAGTTATGCTGATAACCACCGCTTTGGTGGCATTGATTGCGGTTCCAGCTTTTGCAGCCAATACAGGCTACGTTCCGCTGAAGTCACCAGATGTACAGTTTTACAAGTATTTACTTGTTGATAGTAATGCTGTTGCACCGAACGCATCTTTTACTTTTACCATCAGTTCTAACGATGTAATTGAAATTATACCCGGATCAGCAGCTACAACTACTTCAGCCGGCACGTTGCCTTTATATAAAGGCCCCGGCACACCGACAATTTCTGCTGTATCATTTTCTCCCACTGATACTGTTGAGACACAAACACTTGTTTCAGGATACAAAACATACAAGCAGACTGTAACAATTGACATGAGTTCCGTAGAGTTTTCTGAGCCCGGCGTTTACCGCTATTACATTACAGAAAATACCGGTACTGCCGGCATGTTCTATGATGTCGACGCAACGACTCCGAATCTTACAACGAATGGAAGCCTTAAGCGTACTCTTGATGTCTACGTTGAAGATACAGAAGATGCTTCGTCTATGACACTGAAAGTTACAGGATTCGTAATGTATGATGGTGTAGTTACAGCTGCTCCTCCGGCAGGAGAACCCGTAACTGCAAATTCAGCAATTACTACTTCCACAACGGCTATAACTGTTAATACAGCTAATGGGGCTGAGGTTTCGGGAGCAACCAAGACAGACAGTTATGTAAACTATTACACATCTTACAGCTTGACTGTTGGTAAGGTAGTTACCGGTAACCAGGGCTCAAGAGATAAATATTTTAAGTTAACTCTTACACTTAATTCACCTGTAGCAACAACTCTCACAGTTGATGTTTCACATGCTGATATTCAGCTCCCTGCCTCTGACGCACTTAACAAAGCAACTAATTCATCTTATGCCGGAAAGACAAATCCCCAGGAAATAAAGCTTGATGCCGGAAAAGCAAAAGAAACAGAGTTCTATCTCCAGCACGGACAGTATATTATCGTTGAGGGGCTTGTTGTTGGTACAACTTATGATTTGAAAGAAGAAGCTGAAGGCTATACATCTACAGAAGGTATTACAGCAGCTGTTTCAGTAATTAACTGGGACGGAATAAACGGCAATGATGCTCTTGCAGATGCAGTAAATGGTACAGTCAAGTTATTAGATGCTGATGATACTACTACTGATGATGGTGATCTTCAGACCGGTTATACAAACGATAAGAATGGTGTTATCCCCACTGGCGTTCTTGTTTCTGCTACACCTGTAATCATTATCGCTATTGTTGTAGTTGCCGGTGTTGTTCTCTTTATTGTTATGAGCGCAAAGAGAAAGGCATCTGAAGCAGCAGATACTGATTCAGAAGAGTAAATGAATAACAGGGTTCTCGAGTGAAGCAGTTCTGGAAGGTAATGAACTCCATATACGAGAAAATTATGCTGGGTATCTTTGTTATTGCCCTGCTTGTGGTTATCTATGTCCTGTATGACACTTGGTATATTTTCGACCATGCTAACGATTCGTCGCTTCTGTCATTTAAGCCGAATGTTGTTAATGCAGATGAGATAACAGATTCTCCTATTGCCTCGGATATGGTTGCCTGGATCACTGTTGATGATACGAATATCGATTACCCGATAATGCAGGGTTTTGATAATTCCCAATATCTCAACCTAAATCCGTATGGCGAGTATTCATTGTCAGGAAGTATTTTTCTTGACAGCAGAAATGCCGGCGATTTCACAGATCCTTACTCAATAATTTACGGACATCACATGGAATATGGAAAGATGTTCGGAGCTTTAGATGAATTTTTGGACGAAGATTACCTCAATTCACATAAGACCGGTGAACTCATAGTCGGACGTGATGGTAAGGCAGTCTTCAAATTGGAATTGTTTTACGCAATAAGGACGGATGCTGCTGACAATATGGTATTCGATCCTGAAAACCATGAGGAATTAAGGCAATTCCTCGAAGATACAGTTTTTGACAGAGATGAAAGAATCATCTGTCTGTCGACTTGTGCAGGCGATGCCTCGACAACAAGGACTGTAGTATTTGCCTATATTTTGGAAAACTGATGAGAAAGGAGGACAGACCGTGAGGCGTGTATCTGTAGTGTCAAAAATTTCGACTGCGGCTGCAGCTTTGTGCGCTGTCCTCCTTTTCTTTGGATTCCAGGTCAATGCGGAATTCAGATATGAAGAGATTCAGGCTGTTGTGCCTTTTACTTGCGAGAATGTTAATTACGCTGCCAACGAATATGAAATTGTAATTGAGAAGCTTGATGAAGCTTCTCCGTTGCCGGACGTGGTCACCAAAAAGATCAGCGCCGGAGATGACTCATTTACGATAGGAATAGACGAGCCGGGTACATATCAATACAAGGTTTATGAGAATGCCGGTACCGACTCGAAGATAACATACGATGATACAACATATATCGTAACGCTTTTCGTTACGTCCGATGATGCAGGAAAACTTGATTATAAGGTCATTCTGTCTAAAGGCGGAATGGTAAAGCCCACGGAAATTACTTTTGTAAACAAGGTGGTCAGAGTCCCGATAGTAAAAACGGGCGAGACTGCCAATCCATATATGCCTTTCGCCTTTGCTGCATTTGTGCTTGGTGGAATAGTCCTCATTCTCGCGTTCAGACGCAGGAAGGAGGATCAGGATGTCTAAATTCAAGCGTTTGATAAGTTTGGTGCTCATTATGGCATGTCTCTTCAGCGCACTTGGTGCTGATGTAGTCGAGCCTTCTGATCTGGATATGACCGCTGAAGAAGAGACCACAGAAACTTCTGATATCATTTCTGAGCTGACTGAAGAAACTCACGAAACAGATGCTGATGTGGAAGAAGAGAATCCTTCTGAAGAGTCTGAGCAGGATGTAACGATTCTTCAGTATTCAGGTGATTCCTATGAGGTTAAGGTCTCGTACGGACCTGAGACAGGAATTCCTTCAGACTGCGAACTGATAGTAAGCGAGATCCCCGAAGGCGATGTATACGATGAGTACTTGGATCTCACTTCAAATGCTCTTAATAATGCTGAGATCAACAAAGTAAGATTCTTCGATATCTGCATTATGAAGGACGGCATCGAGATGGAGCCTGCCGAGGGCACATCTGTCTCAGTCAAGATCACGCTTAACGAGACGTTCAACAACGAAGTTAACGTCGTCCATATCAGTGATGAAGCTGAAGCATCCGTCATAGATACTCTGAATGTAACCGATGCTGAGAACGGTGAAGGAACCGAAGTCACGTTCAGTGCTGACGGTTTCTCTGCTTATGCAATCGTTGAGGGACCTGCATCTGTTGCAATTCAGACGGGATGGAAAAGAATCACATCTTTGACTGAATTGGAAGCACATGCTGATGAAATATATTGGGGTCACGTGAATGGATACTACTTTAAGGATACCCAATATACGATAAGCGGAAGCAGAACCGGAATAAGTAAGACTAAACCGGCACAGACTGAATATCCTCATGAGGATGCGAAAGCTTATGTGTTTGAGAAATGCGGTGAAAATGAGTACCGAATCTATTGTGTTGTTGATGGCACAAACAAGTACATAAGACAGATAGATAATGCTTTATCATTTGTTACAAGTGAAGGCCAGGCAACTATTTTCAAGGTTTCGAAATCTACCAGTGTAAATAACGCATTCAGATTTAATGGCAGTGGAACTTACTATATTAATCAGAACAGTAGTGACAAAGGTGATGGTTTTGCAGCATATCAAGGAGCAGAAGATATAAATGCTCAGTTATGCCTTTGGTATTACGATTACCAGTCAGAATCCGTAGATCCATATGGTCTTGATGGCAAATCAATAGGATTAATATATTATAAGAATGGTGCATCCGGTGCAGGCTTGATGGCTTCATCGACAATTCCTAATCATCTGGATGCTCTTTCACTTCCTGTACTTACAGAGAAAGATCATCACGACGATAAACTCTTTGTTCCAAATGACAGTGATCTTACGATGTGGACATTTACCTGGTGCGAGGATGACAGATATTATCTGTCTGCTGAATTAGATGGTACGACGGTTTATTTGAATATTGACTCTTCCGGAAACCTTTCTACTTCAACTACACCACAGACGATTACTGTTATTCCCGGAAAACAGACAGGCAATGATAAAACCTATGTAGGCAAGATTGCCCTTATGGCTAACGGAAGAGTAGTTAATTATACCGGTGATCTGGCCAGCGGATTTGACACAAACAGTTATAATGCTGATCAAAGTAAGCCTGTAACGAAATGGCTGAATTTCGTTGAGCCTGCTACTCTGACTGATAAATATGTATTACCTTATTCCGCAAGAAAGATAAGTGTTTCTGACGAAAGTCTCAAAGACGGAGACCGCATCATTATTTATACACGTGTTTGGAATGAAGCAAAGAAACAGTATGATTTCTATGCGATAGATCATGAAGGAAATCTGCATCCCTGTTTTGAGGAAGGCGATGAGATTCAATGGATCGACGACAGAATCAATACACTACTCTGGGATCTGACCATTTATTACAACGAAGGTGTCGAAAATCCCACTAAAGCTGATGAGAACCGTTACTATGAACTCTATAATGAGTATTCTGAGAAATACATAAGACCTAATGCAGGTAATGGAGAAGCTCTTGGCGACAGCATTATCGGTATCAACCTGCTCGGAAGAAACGAAAATAATTACTTTACTCAGATCGTTGCCTGGGATGATGACAATTATGCTTATGCCGGAATAAAGACAGATATTGCCAATCAAAAGATTGTTTCTTATTCGGTTGTAGATGGTATTACTGAAGATGAATCAATAGATTTCTATTTTGCCCGTGTAAATGATTTTAGTACAGAGGCTGTACTTCATCCTGTTGAAACGGTTGATCACACTCAATACGGTATCACAATGAAGATAATTGATTTTGGAAATACTTCAAACTGGAAAGATGGCGAGCAGACTAAATTCTTAAACAGCACCGCTGATGGCAGCAGCGGTAACAATACATATCTGTATGCCAGTCCGGGTATTTTATCGAATTCCTTGGGTTCAGACGGTTATCCTACCGTTACCAGCGGTCCGCATGCAGGCGAGTCATTGGCAAATCTTTATTCAGCCGACAGACTTAAGGAAGCCAACCATTTGTTTATTGATTCCACATATTACTCTTCCGGATATTTTGTATATGACAGTTCTCAAAACTATGCTTCCTATAATGAGTCAACCGGTGAGTTTACGGTTTATCAGGAATTAGGAACACACGATGATAAAAATTCAGCGTCGGTAAAGCATGGTCAGTTTTTCCCGTTTAACACTATTGATCCTACAGTTATTTCCACGAAGAATCCTGAAAATTTGTATACTGCACTTTTAAATCCGTTAGATGATTCCAATCCTAGAAAATACGAGAATCTCTACAAGATCAACAATCCTGATTACCAATTCGGAGTTGAACTTGAGGCATCGTTCGTTCAGACACCAAATGGTCTTGATGACTGGGGTCACGATATCATATATGAATTTACCGGAGATGATGACTTCTGGCTTTACGTTGACGGCGAACTCGTCATTGATCTGGGTGGTGTTCACAGTGCTCTCTTGGGATCTATAAACTATGCTACCGGAGACATTCAGGTTCAGAATGATTCCGGAAAGATCAGGAATTTGACTTTATATGAGATCTTTGAAGAGCATTACAGAAACAGCGGGGAGCATACTGACCAGGAGGTTCAGGAATATCTTGATGGTATTTTCCAGCAGAAATCAAATGGTAAATATGTATTTAAAGATTATACTTCTCACACAATGAGAATTTTCTACATGGAGCGTGGTAAAGGTGCGTCCAATCTTAACATGCGTTTCAATCAGTCATCTGTTAAGCCGGAGACTGTTATCCTCAGCAAAGAATTGGATGGCGTTGAGCATCCTGAAAAGTTTAATGCGGAATTCCCGTATCAGATATTCTACAGCTATTCAGAGGACCCGGATCAGGCAATCTATTATAGTCTGACCAACACCGATGCAAACATCAATGTTGTATATCGTGGAACTGACAAGAAAGTCAAATTCGAGCCAGATTACACAATTGATGGTGTCGATTATTCTAACGTTTTCTTCCTCGAACCCGGAGAGGCATGTGAGATCAAGCTTCCTGATGGAGCTATCGAGTATTACGTTGTTGAATGCGGTGTAGATCCATATGTATTTAGTGAAGTCAAAGCAAATGATGTAATCGTTTCAGGAACACCTATTTCAGGTTCGGACAGAGAGAACTATGCGATCGGTGCTGCCAAGGCTGAAGAACGTACAAGTGTAAAGTATGTAAATAAAGTAAATAAAGATGCACTACGTGTTTTAACGTTTACTAAGAAGTTGTGGGATGAGACAGGTATAACCGGAAATCACCCGTTAACGGACGATCCGACTGTTTTTAATTTTCGTTTGTATCTGGCTACTGAGCACGAGACAAATCAGGAAGTGGCGCTTGCCAATATGTACACATACCATGTTAAGGATCCTCAGGGAAGATACTGCAGATGGGATTCTGCTACGCAGAAGTTCGTACCTTTGTCAGATACTGCAACAGACTATACCGCTCTTGACACGGCAGATAAGAGGAAAGTAAGTTTTACTACCTCCATGTACGGCTCAATATCCAAGATCCCTGCTTTCTACACAGTTGAAGTCAGAGAACTTTTGGCAGGAACCAAGTATGAAGTCGAAGAGCGTCCTAATGAGATACCTGACGGTTATTCCAGAATTCAATATGATATCTTCACTGACGTCAATGATGTCACAACCAAGGATATATGTCCCTATGAGAAAGTAAGCACTATTGAAAAGGGCAAGGATCCGCATGTTGATGTTCATAACATAAAAGGTTACGGAATCAGAATGTACAAAGAGTGGACAGACGAGAACTTCGTCTCAAGCCGTGACAACACTTATTTTGCAATTTATATAAACGGAGTTTTGGATCCGAATACTATTTATGAGCTTAAATATAAGAAAGGTACACTTTATTGGTATTACGAGACGCTTGAGACCGGATTATCTCTTTTGGACTACCAGGTTAAAGAAGTAGAAGTTACCGGTGCAGTTGTTGACTCAGACGGCAAGGTCACAAGTTATACTTCGATCGATCCTAAAGATAACAATGAAGAAATAAGACTTAATGGAATACTTAAAGGAGAGACGGACAGTACTGAATTTGTATATAAGGTAAAGTATAAGTCCGCTCAGATGCCTACTGCCAACATGCGTATCGAGACCATCGAAAATGAGCGTGAAGGCATTAAGATCTACAAGAAATATAAGAACGGCAATACATTAACTCCTTTGGCAGGAGCTCAGTTTGATATCCGCGAGAAGGGTTCTCAGGTTTCGCTGGGCACATTCATATCAGATGACGACGGATTCGTTACTTTCGCATACTTAAGAAAGAATGTTGAATATACACTTACTGAGATAAAGTCTCCAGCAGGTTATACCGGTCTTAAGAAGTCACTTACCATGGTTATGGGCGATGATGGTAAGATCACGGTTACGGCTGATCCCAGCACTGTGGATAAAGACAACAACAGGTTCACTTATGTGGCCGGACCGGATGATCCGTCTATTACCGTTTTCAATTTCAAGTACACCTTTGAGATCAAGAAACTTGATAAGGCTACATTAGAACCGGTTGAAGGAGTTGAATTTGAACTTCATAAGCAGAAGACGGTCGGCGGCGTAACAGTCGTTGATTTCCAGGCTATGGCGGGATATGAGCACCTCTTCACAGATTCGAATGGTATTATCCCGCACATTAATTCCACGCTTCCTGCCGGAACGTATGAGCTCAGAGAAGTTGATCCAGGACATACGCATCAGGGACTCAATTACTTTGTCCTGTTTACTGTTACTCAGACCGGTGACATCAAGCTCAATCAGGCGCATCCCGAGATCAAGGTTGTCGAAGAGAACGTAATCGATCCTGATTCAGGAGAAGAAAGAGTTCTTTACGATCTTCTTATCTTTAACTATCCTGTTGACGGCGACCTGATGCTTTCCAAGGAAGTTGCAGGCAATATGGGAGACAAGACAGAAGTATTCCCTATGACGGTAACTCTTAAGACTGCTGCTGACCAGCCTTATGTCGGAACGATCCATGTTCAGAAGAACGGTGGCGTGATTGAAGACTATACGATTACCTCGACGGCAAACGGCGTGGTCCGTGTTGAACTCTCGCATGGCGATTTTATAGTTTTCTCGGCGTTAGCAGATGGAACGAAGTTCTCTATCACTGAGCAGACTAAGGGATATCAGAGCCAGGGATATCTTGACGGTGATCCTGTCAGTTCGAATGGAACGGTTTCCGGCGATATAGAACACAACAGCAAGGTAAGATTCGTCAACTCGAAAAATGCCTTGGTCCCCACAGGTCTTAAGACAAGTTTCAAGTGCAGTGTGACCGTGCTTCTGTTGATGGCAGGCGGTTTTGCTATCACATTATATGTTAAGAGAAAGAGCCGCCCGGATGAGTACGATGAGGAGTAATTGTTGCTAATGCAGATAATTATTTCTCCGCTTTTCTTATAACGTTTTAAATTAAGTAATTTTATAGAGCATTCTTCGCCGACAATAATGCGAGTCAGTGATCTGATGACGGTAAGAAATCCAGACCTGAAAGCGGACTCTTATTTTCTTTGCCATTGTATTTAACGGCTAATGCCTTATCGCCGACCGAGACATAATCGTATAATACCTTCGGCACCCTGAACTTCTTTTCGACGTTTTTGTTGTCTACATATATACCGCTTATTCTGACTGAATAATAGTGGCGGCGGGATCCGCTGCTTATGCCTTTTCCTGAGACAGTTACATTGACTACTTTCACGTCGCCTTTTTTGAACTTATTCAGTCTTGTGATGTAATCAACAATGGAATAGACCGCCACGAAAACCAAAAGGCCCGCGAGAGCATATATCCAGATCGCCTTCAGAAATTCAACCCATCGGTTATCAATTACATGCTGTACAACCGGAGCCAACGACAATGCCGAAAGCAATATCAAGAGCAGCAACGCCGTTGTCATTCTTTGTCTGTGAATGATCTTCATCCACGGCAAAAGCTTCTCGATCTCGCTTTCTGATAAAGTGCGCCAATTGTTTCTTCTATTAATGACCGTTTTCATCGCTCAACCAGTTTGATTTCCAATTCCTTTTACGCTCAATTTGCAGCCTCTGATTTCTTAGTATCATAATATGAGTTTATTGACTTGCGGAAAACAATCGTAAATATAACTCCGATAGTTATTGCCAAAAGGTGGACGATCATGGACGGAATTCCTGTAACACCTTTTACACTCGGACTTAGTGAAATTATAAGTGTTGGAACGGCCATCGATATCAGGAAATAAAATGAAATTTGCTTAAAGAGCATGCCGAATCCGTATTTTCTTCCAAGAACAAATAACGCGTACATAACGACCGGCATAAAGCAGAAAGCCAGACCGGAAGCACCTGCACCGCCGGCCAGTTCAGTTTCATTTAAGATTTTAGTATATACCGCGCCTATTATAAGCATAGTGATAACATCGGCCACCCAGGATACAGCAAACAAGACCAGTATCTTTTTGGTTCCTAATATCTTTTCGGCCAGGATTCCAAACGGCAGTATCAGAAGCAGATTATATCCGAGATGTCCAAGCGTCAAATCAATAGCAGAATACGGAGCATCCGGCGGGAGAAGTTCTTGAGGTGCTCCATGAAGGAAGATCCACGTAATTATCTGCCACGGATATTTAAGAGGGAAAAACGCAAAGACAAAAAATGTTGAAGGAATAAGCTGCGATATGAGTGTCACGGTTATGCATAATAACGTGACGGCTATGCAAAAAAACGGAATGCCTTTTCCAAAATATATGTTTCTGATCTTCATAATCCATTCCTCCCCATACTTGTTTATTTGTT
>JAEEGL013496703.1_pt1 | contig 97445 bp, 64 predicted proteins | sample 9134231 | NCBI WGS metagenome assembly JAEEGL01 (sample SAMN16246548, study PRJNA631951) | gut metagenome | biome: gut microbiome; feature: rumen; material: fiber-attached | host: Bos | place: Iran: Karaj | collected 2018-10 | reverse complement strand
CTGTGCATGGTCCTCGCCTAAACACATCGATAAAGATGGGACAGAATGGCCTGGCGTGCAGATTGATCTGCTGCTGTGTCGTGGTGATCACATTATAGACATCTGCGAGATGAAATACTGCAAGGATCTATATACAGTTACAGGGGAATATGAGAAACACTTGAGGGAAAGGGCCAACGCATTTGTCCACCTGACAAAAACGCGTGATGCCACCCACACGATACTTGTTACAACCTACGGGCTTAAACAAAACATGTATTCAAGTGGCATCTATGCAACGATCACAATGAATGACCTATTTCTTGAGTGATTTGGATTGGATATATGTATGTTATTGTTGGCTTTATGGTTGACTCTAAGGCTGTTGCAATGGTACCATTTCTTCCGCTTGGATGAGCTACCTGAATTTAATCGCTCCGTTTTAGAGGTGATGCGCCAGCCGTTGGAGGACAGGATAATAAGCATCAGTAGGGCGAAATATTCGACTGAATATCCCGCTTCGTTTATGCTCGTGGCTTCGATGAATCCGTGCCCGTGCGGATACTATGGGCATCCCAAGAAGAAGTGCGTCTGCAACGAGTACCAGCGCACCCACTACATGAGCAAGATTTCGGGCCCGCTGCTCGACCGCATCGACCTGCAGATTGAGGTCCAGCCCGTCGATTTCGACCACCACATCATAGCTCGACATCAGCCTCAACGCAACCTCGACCGCCAAGCTACCTCGGCAGTAATTTGTAAATCTCGTTATTCCCTGAATTTTGCTAAATTTGGTGATTATACTCACTAAATTTATATAAAATTTGGTGATTAGAAAGATCTTTTCTATTTTTGTGGCAATCAAAATGCAATTGATTATGATACATCGAATTCTACAAGAAGAACTTGAGGGTGCATATGATCGTCGCAAGGTGATTACCATTTTGGGACCCCGTCAAGTGGGTAAGAGCACTCTGCTTTCAGAATTGGCAACCGCTGGAACAAGGGTGCGTATCTTGAACTGTGACAATGAGGATGACCGCAGATTGTTGCTTGATAAAACATCAACCGAATTGAAAAACCTTGTTGAGCCACACGATTTCTTTCTGATAGATGAGGCGCAACGTGTTAAAAATATCGGACTGGCGCTAAAAAAGATCGGTGACTTACATCTTGATACTCATGTAATTGTGACAGGTTCATCGTCCTTTGATCTTGCTGATGAGATCAATGAACCTGCAACAGGTCGACTAATTGAGTATAACCTGTTCCCTTTCTCACTCCCCGAGTTGGCTGCAACAACGTCACAAATTGAAGAACGCCGGATGTTGGAAACCAGAATGATCTATGGCTTATATCCAGAGGTGGTAACGCAACCAGAATATGCCAGAGAGACATTGATGAATTTGGTCAATAATTATTTGTATCGGGATGCGTTGGCATTCCAGGGTATGAGGAAGCCCGATGCGTTGATGAAACTGGTTAGAGCCTTGGCTCTCCAGATTGGCAGCGAGGTATCATATAACGAATTAGCATTGACAGTGGGCATTGATAAAGCCACCGTTGAGAATTATATCAACTTGTTAGAAAAATGCTTTATCATCTTCAGACTCAACTCCTTCAGCCGTAATGTTCGGAACGAGATCAGAAAAGGCAAGAAAATCTATTTTGTGGACAATGGTGTGCGCAATGCGGTCTTATCTCATTTTGCCCCCCTCGAACTGCGTAATGACGTTGGAATGCTGTGGGAGAATCTGATGGTTTCAGAGCGAGTAAAACGCAATGCTTATCATAGGAGTTACGCACAGTTATACTTTTGGCGTACCCATGACCAAAAGGAGATAGATTTAATTGAGGATAAGGATGGACGACTGACGGCCTTTGAGTTCAAGTGGAATGAGAGACAAAAGACCCGCATACCTGCCAGTTTCATGCAGAACTATCCGAATTCCGATTTTGTTGTAATCAACAAAGATAACTTTTGGCCATTCTTGTCATGATATGTGTGGGCTTATGCGCGACGCCATGGAACGCATGAACATGAGTGCCCGCGCCTACGACCGCATCCTCAAAGTCGCCCGCACCATCGCCGACCTCGAAGGTTTATCAAACAACTGATTAGTCTGATATTTGTGATGGCATCCGCGCACGGGGTACCGCCAGCGTCCTCGACCACCACATCACAGCTTGTTGTGATGCAGAAATGCCTGTAAAGCCAGCCTCACCAGCACTACAGGCACTTCTCATCATATAGGTCAATTTTTTTTTTATCCTTTGGGAATAGAAAACTCACCTAAAGGGCTAGGCGCATCCCAAGGTAGCTACCCTTGATCGTGGGGGAGTAGTTGACCCTGAATGACACACGGCAACTGCTGGCTGCACTGCCAAAGGAACCTCCACGGCACACCCGGTAAGTTCCTATAGATGGACCCGTTGGGTTCGTTTGGGGGGCATCGGTGTAATATTCGAACCAATCCTGGCACCATTCCAGCACGTTGCCGCTCATGTCATACAAGCCCAACTCGTTGGGTTCCTTGGTGGCAACGGCATGGGTGCTGCTTCTTGCATTCCCATAATACCAAGCGACATCACCGATGGTTGCACTGCCGGCATAGATGTAACCCTGGCCCTGTTTGCCGCCACGGGCAGCATATTCCCACTCGGCCTCGGTGGGAAGTCTGAAGTTCCTTCCCGTGATTTGGTTCAATGTGGAGATGAACGTCTGGCAGTCATCCCAGGTGACCGTTTCCACAGGGCTGGCGATGTCTAAGAAATGGCTTGGGTTACTGCCCATTACTGCCTGCCACAGCGCTTGAGTGACCTCGGTCTGCCCAATGCAATAGGATGACACTGTTACCTGATGGGCTGGTTTCTCCCTTTGGTCTTCTGTCTCTTCATCACTGGCACCCATCGTGAATGTGCCTCCCTCGACAGCCACCATGTTGAAGGTCACGCCGTTGACAATAAAGGTCTCATCTTCTGGCTCTTCAGGAGTGACAGGTTCGTCACCCCATGTTCCATTCAACAGGTAATCTATCAGGCAAGTGACATCTATAATGCTCACCTTACCATCCTGATTCACATCGCCACGTTGATACTCCATGCCTGCAGTGAACGATAACAATCCCACTGCAGTCATACACACAATAAATGATAGAATAATTTTTTTTCTCATAGACTAATACTCTTTTTGGTTATGGTTATATAAATGCGTTCGCAAATATAATGTTTTTTTTAAAAAAAAGCATGATAGAAATGACGGATTTCTCTTAGATGGGTAAGTTGCCTGTTTTTCTTGGCTTTTTGGAAGGTGGGATTGATTTCCTCAGTCATGTCATTGGAGTGCTCGGGATATACAAGATGCCATGCCTCAACACCTGCTTCTTCATCCATTGAATTCACAAGCACATAATTCTCCTGATGCTCTCGATAGAATTCCATGATCTCGTCCTTATTAATCGTCTGGGACATAGTTTCAAAATCCCACTCCTCTTGGGTGCGCATCTCCAATTTTCTATGCAACGCATTAATCCATGCCGCTTTCCTATCTTTGATTGTCATCATAATTCATTATGTCTCACATGAAAAGATTATGTCCTCATTACCAAAGAACATCCACAACAATAAGCATTTTTCAAATTAAAGACAGTAATTAATCACATATATTTAACTTTTATGTTTCTATAACGATTTTGTTGTGTATCTTTGTGGTTGAGAATGGCTTAATGGTACCATGTTTTGGTGGTTTTTTGTGCTTTATAGCTGATTGTGAGGATATTGCAATGGGGTAAGTTCTTCCGCTTGGATGAGTTGCCAGAATTTAATAGAAGCGTGCTGGAGGTGATGCGCCAGCCGTTGGAGGACAGGATAATATCGATTTCAAGGGCGAAATACTCGACCGAATACCCTGCCTCGTTCATGCTCGTGGCGAGCATGAATCCGTGCCCGTGTGGATACTATGGGCATCCCAAGAAGAAGTGCGTCTGCAACGAGTACCAGCGCACCCACTACATGAGCAAGATTTCGGGCCCGCTACTGGACCGTCCACTTACCTTGGGAATTTATTGTAGAATTCTTAATTATGTCAGAGATAAAAATTATTTGTGATGGAATGGATGGGAACCTATAGGTTTCTCGCCGTTGCGGCCAGATTAAAGTAAAATATATGGAGATATTACATCAATACTATTACCGCCGGGGGTTGGCGGCTACAAAGGCGGTGATTTATACCATACTGTCGGTGGTACTGGTCGCTTTTGCAGTGTACAGCTTTATTCATTGGGAGCTATCGTTCATGTTTCATGACTGGCATGGTTACGTGATACTCAGTGTCTATGGCCTGATGACACTTGCCGTGATACTGTCGGCTATCGAATCGTTCCGGAAAGTGGCTAAAACTCGTCACGGTGTACCCGCATTTGCTGTTGGTGCTGACTTCTTCGTCATCTACGGCAATGACGGCTCGGCTACAACAATACCGTTTGCTGACTGTGAACAGGTGAGGTTCAAGACTGTCTTACGATTCCGCATACCTACGCTTAAGCTCATCGTGAAATATCATGAAAAGACAGATCCTGAGAACACCCTTCGTCTCGACGTGGAGTTAAGCGAACTTGATCGCCCCGTCAATGAGATTGACAAACAGCTGAAGAGCGTGTATCGTAAATACAAGAAAGCATCCTCTGATCACGAAGAAAACAACTGATTGATCTGAGATTTCCGATAGATACCCACGAACAAGGCACCGCCAGCGTCCTCGATTACTACAACAGGGACGCACATTAGCCCTTTCGCAACCTCGACAGTCCCACCTACCTCGGCACTAACCAATAATGCTGAAAAATTGGAGCGCTACTTCAAATTTTCGATGAATTTTTGAAGTAGTACTTCATATTTTCTGCATTTTTCTTGTGGGTTTTACAGTTCCTTCGTACATTTGCGGCTACAAAATGCAAGTGGTATGCTGGAACGTATATTGAAATTGGACGAAGCCAAAGATGAAAGTCTATTCCTTTGGGGCTCAAGGCAGACGGGGAAAAGCACATTGTTGAAGATGCTTTTTCCTGGCGCTCATGTCTATGATTTGTTGAAGAGTGACGTGCGCATGGCGTTGCAACTGCGTCCAGCACAACTGCGCGAGGAATGCGAACTGCTTGACGACGGTGAATTGATTATCATTGATGAGGTACAGAAGGTACCTGCTTTGCTTGACGAAGTACACTGGCTGATTGAGAATAAAAAACAGAGGTTCATTCTGAGTGGCTCAAGTGCCCGTAAACTACTGCGCAGCGGGGCTAACCTCTTAGGCGGTCGCGCACTTAGGCAGACGCTCTTTCCGCTGGTGAGTGCTGAGGTACCTGACTTTGACCTCAACCGTGCTTTGAATCATGGCATGTTGCCCCGCCACTACCTGATGGAGAATCCCACCATGAGAGTTCAGGCCTATATTGGCGATTACCTGCAGCAAGAGATCGTCGAGGAGGCTATCGTTCGCCGCCTTGATGCTTTCACAAGATTCCTGCAAGTCGCGGCACTGAGCAACAGTGAGATTGTCAACTATACCAATATCGCCCAAGATTGCGGTGTCTCATCAAAAACGGTTAAGGAATATTTCTCCATTCTTGAAGAGACTATGCTGGGATTCTTCCTGCCGTCCTACACTAAAGTGGTAAAACGCAGGGTTATCCAGTCTCCCAAATTTTATTACTTTGACGTTGCCATTCCCAATCATCTGCTTCGCCGAATCCCTCTACAGCCAGGTACCGACGTTTATGGTCATGCGCTTGAGCATCTTGTCATCCAAGAGTTGCGCGCCTTTATGTCTTACCGCCTGCCATTGAAGTCACTCACCTATTGGCACACGCTGGACAACAAATATGAGGTGGATGCTGTCCTCGGTGATGCCGAGGTTGCTATCGAAGTTAAATCTTCCAAGAACGTCGGTTCGCATGACACCAAGGGACTGAAAGCCTTCAGTGAAGAATATCCCGAAGCAAAGTTGTACCTTCTTTCGCTTGAAGATAGGCCCCGTAAGTTCAATGGTGTGGAAGTATGGCCCGTCGAGCAATTCTTTAAACGCCTCTGGGATGGCAAAGTCATTTGACTGAATCCTCTAGGGGCACCCGCATCCTCACTAGCCTTGAAGGGGTTTTAAACAACTGATTTATCTGAGATTTCTGATAGGTACCCACGAACAGGGCACAGCCGACGTCCTCGACCATCACATTATTGTCACACATCGGCCCTTCAGCAAGCCGGGTAGCGGTTTATGGGTTTTGCCCCTGTTGGCAGATGGTGATGAGGAACTTGGGGTGGTTGACGGTGGTGAAGTGATAGGGGTTGATGTCGTCGAGCATGGCGGCAATGTTGCCCTTGTTGTCGTTGCCGGTGAGTTTGTAAAGGCTTTCCTTCATGGTCCACAGCCGCGTAAAGGCCATGGCAGGGTAGGGCGACGACTTGATTTCGAGCATTTCTTTCTCGCTCATGACTCGGACCGCAACCTCCTCGCTGTAGTGTTCAAAAGTCTCGATATCGATGCCCACAGGCTGGTCACTCACCGCACAAGCCACTGCATCGCAGCAGTGGCTCATGCTAAAGTGGATGTTTGGATATCCGTCAAGCAGTGGTTTGCCTTGCGGATTGTAAGCGAATTGCGGTAATTCATTGATGCTGCATTCTTGTCGAAGAGCATGTTGCAGCAGCCGATAGGCTGCGATGCAGAGCCGCTGGTCACGCTCTTGCCTGTAACGCAAGGCATGCTCGCGTCGTTGCTGACTAACGGCTGCCAATGCCTCTTGCAGGTCAAAATCCCAAATATGGTCGTCAATATAAATCACGACTTCAACTGGAACTGGATGTTTCGACCCTTGTGCAAGGCGAAGATGATGACTGCCTCAATCATGTAGGCGATAAGGTAGCTGTACCAGAGGTACTGCGGCATGTGCTTGGCCATGAACCACAGCACAGGAATCACCGTCAGCGACAGGGCAAACGAGATAAACAGTGCCATGCTATGCTGATTATAGAGTTTATAGATAATCATCAGCACATAGATATAGCAGAAGGGGATGAAGCTCAGCGCAAAGACGCGCAGGGCGGGAACGCTCTGGACCAGCATCTCGGGCTCGTCGCAGCCAAACAACTTGGCGATGCCTTGCGGGAAGATCCACACGATCAGGCAGGTGATGGCCATGGATACAGTGATGAAGTGGAAACCCTTGCGGATGACCGTCCTCAACCCCTGCTCGTCCTTCTTGCCCACCTGGATAGCGCCCAGCGATTGCAGCGTCTGGCAGGTGCCCGACACAAAGAGGTTGTAGATCTGCAGCAGGTTCATGCACAGGGCGAACACAAAGATGCCCGTGCGGCCCGTGGTCGAGAGCACAATCTTGTTGGCACTGAACAGCAGTAGCGTCAAGCAGATTGAGGCGACGGCCAGCGGTGCCCCCTGGGAGACGATGCGACGCACGGTGCCAATGAAACCCTCGCCCGAGAAGACGGGAGTCAGCCGGCGATTTTCGGGGTTGCGCCAGTGGGTGAGCAGGATGGCAATGCCCACGAGGTGCCCCACGACAGTGGCCGCCGACGAACCCGTGATGCCCCAGCCGAAGCACTGGATGAACACGATGTCGAGCAGCAGGTTGACCGTGTTGTCGATGATGACGGCCAGCGACACGAGCCGCGGGCTGCCGTCCACGCCGACCATGGTCGAGAGGCCCCACATGAGGATAAAGGCCGGATTGCCGACAAGCAGCACCTGCATGTAGTCATAGGCTAGTGGCAGGATCTGCTCGTTGCTGCACAGCAGACGGGCCATCTGGTGCGGGAACATCAGGCCGCCGATGATTGCCAGCATGATACCCAGGCCCACGCTCAGCGTCAAAGCCCGGGTGAAGTAGTTGCGGGCCAGGTCAATCTTCTTCTGTCCCAGTGCATAGGCCACCAGCATTCCTGCACCTGCATTGATGAGCAGGTGCAGGGTGAAGATGAACTGGACGATGGGCTTAGAGAGGTTGATGGCGCTGACGCCGTCCTCGCTGATGAGGTTGCCCACGATGATACCGTCAACCACGTTGCCCAGGCAGCCCGACAGGGCCACCAGGATGTAGGCCGACAGGTAGCGGTAGAATTGAGCGGTGATGTCACCGTCTTGCAGTCGTTTGTCCATGGCGATGTGTCAAGAAAATCACATGTCAAAGAAACCGAGTGAACCGATGGCGGTGAGCATGCGCTCCACATAGTCCCACGACGTGGGCGACCAGGCGAAGCCCAAGCGGTAGAGCACCTGGGTCGTGTAGTCGTTGTCGCGGCGCACGTCGGTAGTCTTCTGGCCATGGGCCATATCCTGATAGGCCAGCAGACTCGACATCGAGCGGGCCTTGACGGGATCCTCCTTGGCAGCGTCCATGATCTGCTGGAACTCCTCGGGCTCGACAAACTTCACACCGCTGCCCACCGAGGTCAATCCCATGAGCACGTCGCCCAGGAACTGGCCGTGGATGTTGTAGGGGTGGAAGACGCAGCACTCGCGTGGCGTGGTCGCCAGCAGCACGATGGCATGGGCCACCTCGTTGATGGGCGAGAATTCCACCTGCTTGTTGCGCATCGAGTGGGGGCAGGCCTCCAGCATGTTATAAACCTTGATGCGGCCCATGAACGAGTTGGTCTGGAAGTTGGCCTGGAACTCGCCGTCGGTCGATCGGGCAGCCAGGTTGCCCACACGCATGATCTTGGCGTTCAGTCCATGGCGGGCAATGGCATCAAGTATCAGGCGCTCGGCCATAAACTTGGAATAGATGTACTTGTTTCCAAGGAATTGGCCCAAGTACAAGCGTTGCTCGGTGAATATGTCATCCTTGACCTCACCGGCCCACAGGCCACGGGTGCTTGCTGTGGAGACATGTACTAGTTTGGCACCATTTTTTAGACAGTAATCCACGCAGCGTTGTGCGCCGCCAATGTTCACATCCTCAATCTCGGTACCCTCGCTGAAGTGTTTCACTATTGCGGCACAGTTGAACACCGTGTCCACTTCCAGACCTTCGCCAAAGTCGCTCGTCACGTCACCCAGCACGATGTGGAGGCGCTTGCCGAACAAATCCTTGAACGCATCCGAGAAGTAGTAGAACATCAGAGCGCGCAATCGGCCTTCAGCCGCCTCCTGGTTCTTGCCGCGCACGAGGCAGTATATGTTCTTAGCGTCAGAATCAATAAGCTCGCGCAGGATGTGTATGCCCAGGTAGCCTGTGGCACCCGTTAGCAGTACATTGCCAAATTCTTGGCGTTCACCTTTGCGGAAATTGTCAAGCGTGTTATTTTCCAACAGGGCGTTGATGGCCGTGTAGTCAAATCCGGTAATCTCGTCATCACCCTCATTGACACTCTCACCGGTAATCAGGCGTGCCAGCTTGCGGGGAGTGGGGTTGGCAAACACATCGCCGTATGCCACATGCATCCCGGCTTTGTCGGCCTCGATGATGACTCGGGTAACCACTAGCGAGGTGCCGCCCAATTCAAAGAAGTTGTCGGTAGCACCCACCTTGTCCATCTGCAAGATGCTTGCGAAAATGTCGCAGAAGGTGCGCTCGGTATCATTGGCGGGTTCGACATAGGCCGAACTGATGGCCAGCTCGGGCTCAGGCAGTGCCTTGACATCGGTCTTGCCGTTGGGCGTCATGGGCATCTCCTTGAGCTGCAGGTAGGCCGTGGGCACCATGTATTGCGTCAGACTCTTGGAAATCTCAGCCTTGAGGTCTTCAGGCTTGATTTCGCGGTCGGCGGTATAATAAGCGCACAGGTGCTCCTTGTCATTGATCTTGCGGATGAGGATGACAACTTTCTTCATGCCCTCTACCTTGAGCATCACATTCTCAATCTCGCCCAACTCGATGCGCAAGCCTCGCAGCTTGATCTGGTGGTCGGTACGTCCTAGGATGACGACATCGCCGTCGGGCAGCCACTTGGCATAGTCGCCCGACTTGTATATGCGTGTGCCGCGATAGTCCACAAAGCGCTCTCGCGTCATTTCGTCCAGGTTGTTGTAGCCATGAGCCACGCCGCGACCGCCGATGTACAATTCGCCCACTACACCCACGGGCAACTCGTTACCATCCTGATCTACTATATATTCAATCACATTCAATTGCGGCTTTCCAACAGTAACCAGTTGTGCATTAGTCAGTTCCTTGTTGTTAGATGCTACAGTGATTTCGGTGGGGCCATAGCAGTTGAAGATGCGGGCTTTGGTGACTTTGCGCAGTTGTCCCAGCAATTGGTCGGAGAACTTCTCACCACCGGCACGCACGATAGCAATGCGGCTGATAGCATCGCAGAAGTCCTCACTCGTCAGCCAGGTCATCCAGCGTGACGGTGTACCTGAAACCATGTTGACATGTTCCTCGTTAATGAGACGAGCCAGATCAAGGGGATTGTTGGCTTGCTCCTCGGTGGCGACAACAAGCGTCTTGCCGTTGAAGAATGCAGTGCCAATGTCCTGCAAGGCGGCATCAAACGAGATGGTCGTCACGCTCATGATGCGCTTGGCATCGGTCATCACACCATTGGCAAACACATTGGCCGGATGGCCATACAGATAATTGCAGATGCCGCGGTGGTGAAGCATTACACCCTTGGGACGGCCTGTCGAGCCGCTGGTGTAAATCAGGTAGGCAAGGTCATTGGGCGTGATGTCGGTCTTGAGAGCACCGTCATTATCATCGTTGATGAGTTCTTCAACATTGATTGCCTTACCATCGGGAACGCTGTCCATGCGGTCGGCTGTGGTGATAATAAAGCGAGCCTCGCTGTCCTCCAGAATGAGCTTTACACGGTCGGCGGGATATTCGGGGTCGCAGGGTATGTAAGCGGCTCCTGACTTGAGAACGCCGAACAGCGACATAATCAGTCGGCTGGTGCGGGGCAATAGCAGGGCGACACGGTCCCGCTCAACCACACCGCGCTTTCTCAATGCAGCGGCAATGCGGTTGGTGATGTCGTCCATCTGCTTGTATGTAAATCTGCCATCAATGGCCACAATGGCTTCGTGTTCAGGCTGCGACTGGGCAAAGTGGCCGATGCACTCATGGAACAACTTGAAGGGTGCTTCACCGCTTGCCGTCTGGCGCAAGTGGCTCAATTCCTCCTCTTGAGTTGCACTCACGATTGACAACTGGCGCAATTTAGCTTGTGGCTGCTCCATCATCCTGTTGGCGACAGCGACGATGCTCTCGGCAAGGCCGCGTCCCACGCGCTCACTGTAAATTGAGTCGTCATACTGCACTACTACGCCGCGTGACTCGATCTTGATGTTGATTTTGAATTTGGGTACATTGAGTTCCAACAGCTCATGGCCGATGGGTTTGCCGTTAACCGTGTATTGCGAGAGCACTCCCACCTGATAGGCATAGGCGATTGCTGGCCTGAAACCATAGTCGGTGGCAATGCGGGCAAAGGGGTAGTCCTCATGCCGCAATGTCTGGTCAAACGTCTCGCTGGTCTGCTTGAGGAACTCACCGACGGTCACATCGTCGATGCTCATGCCCAGGGCAAGCGTGTTGACAAACATGCCCACCGTGTCGGCAATCTTCAGGTTGCTGCGTCCGCTGCTCACGGTGCACAGGTAAGCGTCGCGGTTGTTGGTATAGCGTGAAACGACATAGGCTGTAGCGGCAAGGTACAGGTGAGCTGGAGTGACTTCTTGCTCACGGCAGAAGTCGGCCGCTTTCTTCAGGTCGGTGGCACACACCGCCTCACCGATGTAGCCTTGTTCATTGTTCTTGGGCAGGTCAGCGGGAATTTCGCTGGCCCCTTCGCAAGTCTGCAGTTTCTCGGCAAAGAACTGCTGCGAGGCCTTGAAAGCATCAGTCTCTTCGGCAGCCTGCTGGTCGGCGACAAAGTCGAGATAGCTATAAGTTTCTATCTCAATGGTCTTGCCCTCCAATGCGGCATTGATTTGGCGAATCAACAGGTCGGCCGAGCCGCCATCAAACACAAGATGGTGGACATCCAGCAACAAATATACGCCTGCAGAGGTCTGCACGACCTCGGCGCGGTAAAGCGGGGCTTTCTGCAAGTTGAAGGGACGTACAAATTCATTCTTGTGTCTCTTCAGTTCCTCTTCGCTCATCATGGTGATGGGAACTTGTGCCGGAACACTGTTGTCAGTCGTCTGGATGATTTTCTCGCCCTCGGTAGCAAAGTGCACACTCAACTCGGGATGTGACTCAATGACTGTTTTAACGGTCTCGGCAAGACGCTGGGCGTCGGTCCCCTGGGGATAGGAGAGCAGATAGGGAATGTTATAGATGGTCGATGCCGGATTCTTCAGGCAGTCGAAATAGACTCCCGTTTGGGCGTATGACAGCGGAGCGCTGGTCCTTGCCTCAGTCGATTTCGACGTTTCGGCGGCGGTCATAGTGCCGCCTGCAAGCATCTGCTTGAGGATTTCATTCTCAATAGATTGGATAGTACCGCTCTTGACAAGGCTTCTAGAGTCAAGAGTTACGCCATAGCGCTTGTTGACCTGTACTGCCAGTTTGATGGCCGAGATGGAGGTCAGTCCTGCATAACCAAGCACCGTTGTCACGCCAAAATCTTTGTTATTGACGATGTCTGCAACCATTTGGTGCAATTCCTCCTCCAGCACGTTCATCGGCACATTGACAGCCTCGGTTGCTGCTGCCTTTTTCTCGGGTTTGGGCAGGGCACGCTTGTTGACTTTCTGGTTCTGGTTCAAGGGAATGGCATCGATTTGCATCGTGACGGCAGGAACCATGTAGGGTGGTTTCTGGTCCAGGATGAAGTTGTTGAGCGCCTCGATGTCCACTTGCTTGTCGCTAACTACATAGGCAGCGATGAATTTGCCGCCACCTTCTTCGTCAAAGGCCTGAACCGTGGCATCTTTGATACCGGGGAACTCTCGAATGACACCTTCGACTTCCTTGAGCTCGATGCGGAATCCACGTATTTTCACCTGACCGTCACGACGTCCCACAAATTGGATGTCGCCCGACGGCAGGAAGCGCACGATGTCACCCGTGCGGTAGATGCGGGAATACTTTTCCTCGGCAGTGAACGGATTGGCAATAAAGACTTCGGCAGTCTTCTCGGGACGGTTCAAGTAGCCGCGACTCACTTGCGGTCCAGCTACCCACAATTCTCCGGCGGCACCCACAGGCAAACGATGACCTTGCGGGTCAACGATATACAAGCGAATATTTTTAGGAGCTTTGCCAATAGGAATCTCCTTCATTTTCTTATCTACATGATAGTAGGTAATGAAAACCGTTGATTCGGTAGGTCCATAGAGGTTGTAGAGCTTGATTCCCTGCGGTGGTGTGAGAGATGCCAGTTTCTCACCACCGGTTGAGAGGTATTGCAACGAGTGGTTCTCTACACTGGTGGCAAACTGGTAGCCCACTTGTGTCGTCATGAATGAGTGGGTGATGCCGTTCTGCTCGAAATACTCGTTGAGAGCAATGAGGTCGAGACGTAACTCCTCGGGGACAATATATACCGTCGCGCCGCAAGTCAAAGCAGGGTACGTATCCATCATGTTGGCGTCAAAACCATAGCTGGCATAGGCTGCCACTTTGCATTCAGGTTTGAGATTGAACATGATGTGGTACCAATGACAGAAGGCTACAAGATTGCCGTGTGTCAACTGACAACCTTTAGGCACTCCCGTTGAGCCCGAAGTATAAAGAAGAATGAACAATTGGTCGGGCTTGATGTCGACTTGTGGGGCGGGAAGGAGCGGCAATGCCATGATGTCCCTGGTCAACAGCACCTCGCCCTGATATTCGTCAACGATGGGACGCAATTCCTCGTCGGCAATGAGCAACTTGGCATTTGCGTCCTGCATCATGAAGTTGAGTCGCTCCTTGGGGTAACTCGGGTCAAGGGGTTGATAGCCGCAACCGGCCTTGAGCACACCCAGCGAGGCGATAGGCATCCATTCGCAACGAGGAATGAGCACCGACACAACGTCCTCAGCGCCCAAACCCTTGCTGGCGATATAGGCAGCGATGCGGTCACTGATTTCGTCAACTTGGGCATAGGTAAACCGCTTGTCCAGATAAACGACAGCAGTAGCATCGGGCGTGGCCTTGACCTGTTGACGGAACAGCGACACGATGGTCTGAGTGTTGTCGTAGTCCAATTCACCTGGGTTGAAGCTATCAAGGACAGCCACCTGGTTTGCCGTGGCAATGTCGATGTCACGCAGGTATTTCTGGGCAAGGAAGCCCTCAAGGACGGCCTCGTAACTTTCCAGAATCTGGCTGATGAGTTCACCAGAGTATTCGTTGGCATTGTATTCAGCCTTAACGCAAACCTTGTTGTCTTTGATGAAGACCTTCATGTAGAACGAGGCGTCGAGCGTGCTGTTTCCGATGCGAATGGTCTGCATGGGCTTGCCTCCCATCGTCTCGTTGTCAAAGAGCATGCCGTGCCATGCGAACATCGAGTTACTCTGGAGATTCAGGTCGGCAAGAATGTCACCATAGGTATAAATGTCGTGCTCACGGCATCCCGTCATCTGTTCCTGTCCCTGCTGCAACAGTTCGAGCACCGAGGTCTCGGGCGAGAATTTGGTATAGACAGGAAGCGTTTTCACGGTCATGCCCACCGAGTGATTGAAGCGCTTGTCTTTGCGCCCATTAAAAACTGTGGTGAACAAGGATTCCTGATCATTATTGAATTTTGCCAACAAGTAAGCGTAGGCCGTCGTGAACATTGTGCTCTTGTACACCCCATTAGACCTGCAATAATCCTCCAAGCGTCTCAAATCGAGCGAGAGGATGCGCAGCAGGCTGCCATCACTGTGTCCGGGATCTTCCCGGTCGGGCGTGAACTGTGTAAAGGTGTCGCCACAGTCAAAGTGTTTTGCGTACCATTGTTTGGCCTCATCATATGCGGGGGTCTCGCGACGTGCCGCCTCGTCGTTGGCAACATCCATCAGCGTCATTTCCTCGGGGGCGATATCCTCCCCTCGATAGGCTTTGTCGATGTCTTGAAGCATAATCTGCATCGAGGTGCCGTCAACGATAAGGTGATGATAATCAAGAAAGAGGTAATAGTGCTCCTTGTCGTGCATCAGGTTGACGTGGAACAGGCGGTCGCCGTAGATGTTGAAAGGCTTTACCAGACGGGCCTTCTCTTGCTCGATGTCCTGGATTTCCTCGATATTGAGCGACCAGGTCTCGTTGTCCATGTCTATGGTCTGCATGGGCTCTCCGTCATCGTTCAACGTGATGCGCGTGAACAAGGTCGGGTGCGCCTTGAAGGCTTTCTCGATTGCGGCCAGCAGTCGCTGTCCATCGAGCGTGGGGTCCAAAACATAGATATAGGGGAGGTTGTAAAATGGTTCACCTTGGTGATTTACACATTCCACATAGATGCCGAATTGGGAGGTTGATAAGGGTGCTGATAATTTCATATCACTTGTACTACTTGAATAAAGTTTTTACCATTTGGTAGAAAAGATGCGCGGGTTGACAATTAGCGATATCCATCCCCATCGCATGTTGGTTTTTGTTTTAGAGCGTTTCAGGCGCTCCATGGTCTCGCCGCCCCACATGAACGAGGTTCCTGCTGCCACTTTCACGTCTCGGCTAATGCCATAACTTGTTTGAAACTCAATCTCGTGCCCTAGGGTCTTGTCCATGTCTATGAGTTCAGTGGCTGTGCTGAGGTAGTGATAGCTTGCATCGAGCATCCAGTTCTTGAGAGGGCTGTAAGTGGCACCAATATAGGCGTTCTGGAGACCAGGGGTAAATCCGTTGTGATAGGCGCTCACGTAGAAGAAGTCCATTGCTCCGTAGAACTTGTGGTGAGAGCCATAGACTGTGCTGAAACCCTTAATGACATCATGGTATATCATACCAATATTGTGCCCGGTGGGTACAGCAAAATACTTGTCACCACTCAAGTAGTCATAGCCCACGGTGGCATTTAATTTTGGTGTTGGCATATAGGAGACTTTAGCACTCATCATCCATGCCTGAATCTTGGTGCCTGTCTCGTTTTTGCCAAACTGTTTATAGTAAGACGCCTCGGCCTTCCAGTGTTCCGGTTGGAAGGACAAATAGGCACCGGCCAGATGTTGGAACCAGGTTCTGTCTTTGCGAACCTCTACTATCATATCCTCCGCTGTGCTCTGCATGCCGATGTTCATGAACATCAATGAAGCACCTAACGGGAAACGTGGAAAGTCATAGTGATACCACGCCGTGTGCATGATTTTGTAAGGCTGTGCACCATCCTTGTAGGCAGAGCCGCCTTTGTTCATCACATCTGCATTCTGGTTATAGGCTATTATGATGTGGGCCTTATGGCCAAAGCCTTCATATCCCAAGCGCAAGACGTCATGGGACGATGAAGCCATTGCCCAATCATCAGAGCCGATGATGCGCTCATCGTCATAGTTCAGGGCAACACGTCCCACTTGGAAAAACATGCCGAAACGGGTGGTCAATTTCGCCCAGCTCTCATACAGGTTAAAGGCACCTTTACCAGCTTGTCCCCACACGCCTGAGTGCTGTGGTGTCACACGCACTTCCAGCCAATCGCGCTTGAAGTTAATGGGCAGACGCGTGCGGCTGAGCACGAAATTGGACTTTGGCACCTTATCGCTATTTTCATTCTCATCCTCATCCTCCTCATTGGGCGCTTCAGGTAGACCTCCATATCGTGACTCGCCACGGCCCAAGAATTGCACGTCAATGCTCAATTGATTCTGGGGCTCGGGAATGCTGTCACCGGTGGGTTGCCCTGTAACTGATAATGCAGATAAAACAAATACGGCAAATAGCCATCTATGAACGATGCTATGTAGATGCATATTACTGAATTCACGTATATATCATTAAAAAAGATTAAGGCTCAAAATCAAACAGGTTGATGAACCCTGTGATTTTAAACACGTTCTTGATGTCATCATTCAAGTTGCGCAGGGTAACCGTCTTGCCCTTGGCCTTGGTCTTCTTGAGCACGTCAAGGAGGATGCGCAGGCCACTGGATGCAATGTACTCCAGATCCTGGCATTCGAACACGATATCCCGGCCCTCGCCCTCGGCGGTGAGGGGCTTCAAGGTCTGTTCGGTCTCGATGGCGGCTGCCGTATCGAGCGAGCCAGTCATAGTCACGATGATTTTCTCATCAAGTTCTTCAATCGTCGTTTTCATAATTCTATTATTTATATTCTTTTTGAGTTTTCTGTTTTATGTTTCTAGTCCCTAGTTGTTAGCAATCCTAACATCTAATGTCTAACGTCTAATGTCTAATGTCTAACGTCTATTGTCTAACACCTAACTCCTTCTTCAACGTCAGCACGTTCTTGCCGTCGATGTGCTCATAGTTGATGCTGTCCATCAATTGCTGGACGAGCAGGATGCCCAAGCCGCCAATAGGACGGTCCTCGGCGCTGAGCGTGGTGTCGGCCTCGCGGGCTTGAGTCGGATCAAAGGCTTTCCCCTCATCGATGATGATGAATTTGAGCCATTGTTCGGTAGCCTGGGCTTTAACTGAAATATCACCTTGGGTGCCGATTGGATAGGCATAGTTCATGACATTGACAACGGCCTCCTCGACGGCCAGCATCAGTTGAGATGATAATGAAGCGTCAAGGTTTAATCTGCCGGCCACCGATTTGACAAAATTATTGAGTTCGGGCACTTGATGCACGTCATTACTCAGGTCGATTTGCTCGTCGAAAACATGGGCTTCGTCGTGGCGGTGGTAATGTATTGCGAGCATCGTCAGGTCATCGCTCTGCTGGGCACCATTGACAAATCGATTAGCCTCTTCATGCATGGTTGTCATCAGTACCGTGGGCGCGGTCTTGCTTTGTTCCAAGCAAGACTGAGCAGTGTCGATGATCCGCTGCAGACCGAACAGGTTGTGATTGGTGTCGGCTGCCTCGGTCAGGCCGTCGGTATAGAGCAGCAATGTGGATTCCTGCGACAGTTGATGTTCCTGCAAAACATACTTGAAATCTTCAATCACACCCAAAGGCAGATTGGCATTCACTGGCAACGTTGTCACGCCACTATAGAGGATGAGTGGAGCATCGTGGCCGGCATTGCAATAACGCAGACGGCCCGTGGGCAAGTCAAGAACGCCGATGAACATGGTGACGAACATATTGGTCTCGTTGCCGTTGCTGGCGGTCTCGTTGATGCCCGACATGATGCGTGCTGGGTTGCTCTCGTGCTGGGACAGACTGTGGAACAGGGAGTGTACTACTGCCATCACAAGAGATGACGGCACACCCTTACCGCTCACGTCTCCAATGCAGAAGAACAGTTTCTCGTCGCGGATGAAGTAGTCAAACAGGTCACCGCCCACTTCAAGGGCTGTTTTCAACATGCCACTCACGTCCACGTCGGGACGGTGGATGTCATGTCTAGGCAGCATCTCGGTTTGGATGTTTTGTGCAATGCGAAGTTCACTGTCGGTACGTTCCTTGTTCAGCCTGGATAGGTGCAAGCGCTTTACATATTGGTTGACGCGGTATAGTATGAACCCTAATAAAGAAAAGGCTCCTAGCATGAGCAATAGCATATTGTTGCGCATGCGTTTGAGTTTGCTGTAAACCTCTTTATCATAGCAGACCATTACCACTTGCCAGTGGGGCTGACCTTTCATGAAGGCATAATAGGCATAACCCTTACCTTGCTCTTTATTGTAGAACGTGATGATTTTGCTGAGACCTGAATTGCTGAATTCACGCTGGTAGGAGCTATCATTAATCATCTTTACTACTGCTTCCACGTCGCTATGTTGGGTGTGGCTCGAGTCGGGCTGGGAAATAAGTTCACCGTTCTCGGTGAGTAGCAGGAAAAAGGTTGAGGGCAATTCATGCTTGGTGTTCAGGGTGTCGATGATGCCTTGAGTGGACAGGTCGATACCAAAAGCCCCAATGGTTTTGCCGCTGCCATCAGTGAGCGGAACTGAATAGGTAGTGACGAATTCGCCGCTGGCTTCGGCATCCATGTAAGGGTCGCTCCAGCACGATATGTTATTCTCAACGGCTTGGTGATAAAACTCTCGTTGTGTGTAGTTATGCTTGTCGCTAGCTATTTGCGTGTTGACGATGCTGTCTCCAAGTCGGATGGCAGTCGGTTCGAAAAGATATTCATGGTCTGGGAAATAACCTGGCAAAAAGGCTACAAAACTGCTAGCCACATCATGATTGACGGCAACGATGCGTTTGAGGACATTATAATATTTATCGGGTTGTTCGATTTGTCGTTGAATGGCCCACAGGTAGTTGTTCACCATTTTCTCGCTTGATCTGAGCATGCCCCTGACACGTACCGACTTGAGTGTCATTTCGTTTTCAACCCGATAATCCAGTTCTTCCTCCATCAGGCGATGGGTGTATTGATACTGCACTAACGATATGAGCTCGATCAAAAGCACCGCAATAATAATAGTAGCGAGAGCTGGAAGTGCCCGTCGATACTTATTTATTCTTATAGTATCAAAAAAGTCGGCTATTTTCATGAGGCAACTTTTGGTTAATGCGGCGTGAAATTATTGCAATGGTGTCTTGAAATATGAACTTTGAGTTTTTGACTTTAGCGTTAAGTAATTACTAAATTACTAAACCAACCTGCAAATATCGGTAAAATTCTTGATGTATACAAGACTTTTGAAGAGGAAACCTTTCTATAAAGGGCTATGAACCATCATCCTGACTGAAAATGCAGCAAAAAGAAATTGGCCGCTCCTCGCATGGGGGGCGGCCAATTGGATACTTGAATTATTTTGAATTATGAACCGATGGCAACTTTAATAGTGTTGACGTGTCCGTCGCAGCGTCCTTGCAGGATATAGATGCCGCGTTCGAACTGGTGCAACCCGATACTACCCTTGCCTGTGGCAAGAACCTGGCCATTAATGTTATAGACAGTGATAAGGCCGGGATAGGTCGCTTCCTTTCCGTTGACGTTAATCAGCGGTGCGCTATCTACAACGTTCTCGATGATGGTTGCCTGATCCTCTATGACCTCGGTGGAAGTGATGGTGAAGTAGTAGTCACGGTTTGCGATAATGTCATAGTCGGGCAACTGCAAGCCGTTGTTCCAGTTGTTGAAAATCAGGTGATAAAAACCACCGTTGTCATCGAGCAGGAACACCTTGTAGTGGTTGCCGTCCACAATGGAGTCGCCCACGCTGGCCTCACCTGGCCATGCGCCGAAGAGTTCGCTGTCTCCCCAAGCATACAGGCCCAGGGCATCCCAACCCGTCAAGTCATTGACAAAGATATAGTGCTGCGAGGCGGGAATCTTGGGCAACTCGCCCTTGATGGTGAAGTCGTCAATGCCAAGAGCCATGGCGCCCTGTGCCGCATCTCCGCTGGCAACACTGATGTTCCATGCCAGATAGAGGTCGCAGCCACGCGAGATCTTGGTGCCGAGCGCGCCACTCACAGGAACGGTCTCGCCAGGAACTTCGTCATAACCAATTGTCTCGCCGTCGGGAGCGAAATAGGTGTAGAATTGGTTGCCTGCACTGGTCCAGTTGCGGCCATCGATTGAGTAATACAGCTGCACTGCAAATCCGGCGCTGTTGTTACCCTTGCGGTACTTCTCGACATTGTAGTTGATATTGACGTTCTCGATGTCCTTCGTGCCATTGTTGAGCAGGTGGGCATAGACGTTGACACATCTTGTGCCATTAGCTACGCCCGTTGAAATGCCACCCAGGGCACGGTCGTCGCCGGCATTGTCGCCAAAGTTCCAGGTGCCGTTCTTGGCGTTGCTGGGCAGGCTCACACCGCCACTGTACATCGTCTGGTCGTCGGCTTGGTCATAGCGGCCCACGGTGCGCGGTGCGGTGAGGATGCGGTCAATGCGCCATGCTGCGGGCAGTGTGGCTGCGGCCTCGTCACCCATCACATCAAAGTTTTGGCTGGCGCTTAGCACATCCTCGTTAAGTTCGATGGCAGGATAGGTAACTACCTCGGTCAGGGCCGTAGCCACCTTGACGGTAGCCGTCTGGGTGAAGTCACCGGTTGTGGCGGTAACGGTGTACTCGCCGTTGGTGCCGTTGCTGGTGAATACTTGGTTAGCATCAATCTCACCACCGTCGGTCAAGGTCATTACCACAGGCTCGGGCGCATCGATTTCCATGCCGAACTGGTCACGCACGGTCACCTTGTAGTGTACCTGTCCGGCCGTGTGGTCAACATAGTTGGTGAAACCGTTCAGGGCGCGACTGGCATAGCCACGCATAGCAGCTGCATCGGCAGCAGTTATTCCACTGGGAGCCCAAGTGATGTCCATCGGGTCAACGCCGTAGATGAGGCCATATTCCATGGCAGCGGCCATATAGGTGGCCTTGAGCGTCGGATGGCGGTCATCGAGGAACCAGGTCAGAGTGCCCTCACTGCCTTCCAGGTCAAAGACTTCCTGATATGCCACACCCACGGGGCACAGTGTCACACCCAGATCAAGGGCTACATCTTGATAGTTCTTGACAAATGTTGAGTTGAAGGCGGTGTAGTTTGCCCAGTCACCACTGTAGGCCCAGTTGATGGGAACGATGATGATGGCATTGGGGTTGGGGCAGTACTCGCGAATGTAGTCCACCCAGCGCTTGACATTGGCGCGGAAGGTCTCGATATCGGTGCGGGGAAGCGAACTCTGCTCTTGCAGGATGATGTGGCTCCATGCCTCACTGCGCACGAGCATCTTGGCACCGGGATTGCCGTCCTCGGCCACGCCGTCACCCTCGTCCCAATGGGTTTTGAGCGACTTGCCAAGCAAGGTGTGCTTGGTCCAGTTGGCGTCCTTGCCCATTGCCTCGGCAATGTTGTTGAACACGGCATCCTGGTCATTATAATAAATGAGGCTGTTGTTCAGCGAGAGCACTTTTACTGTTTCGGGCAACTCTGGAACCAACACGACATTGGCGGGTTGCAGTGTCATGGTCGTGGGCTGTGAGGAAGCCAGCACGAGGCTGTATTCTCCCGTGGCAAGATCGAAAGTTACGTCGTAGGTGCCCGGAGCGGTCGAAACCTTACCGTTAGCGCCCTTAATGAGTGTGCCGCTGGTGTTGTCACCAGTGAGGTCACTCTCGGCACCCCACACACCGCCCATGCCCAGGCGTTGGTAGATGCGCCAGTGGCTGTAGCCGTCGCTCACAGCGGGCATGGTCACTTGGCCCTTGAAGGTTTTGCCCTCGACGAGGTCTAGCTTGCCCGATGCATCCATGTAGTTCCAGCCATTATTGTCGCCGATGACATAGACTGCAGTCAGGCCCGTGTCGTCATCGTCGCTCTCGAGAAGCAGTGTGGCAGCACCGTCCACAATATTGAGGACAATGCGCTTGCAGATGTAGGTATTGCCGCCGCACGAGATGTTGTCGTTGGTGCCGAGCACGAGGCTGTAAGGCATGTCCAGCTGTGCGCTGGTGCCGTTGCTGCCATAGTTGCATGCACTGCTCCAGTTGGCGTCGGCCACCTTGAACTGGCCGCTAAGCGTCTTGTCATAGAGCACATAGGTGCCATTGCCCTCGTCGCTGAATTCCCAATCGGTGACTGCGCCCCAACTGTTCACTTCACCACGCAGGTAGATGCCTGATGCAACAAACGGTGGACGCGTGGGATCAACATAGCCCTCGTAGTTCTCGGGGTCATCGATTTCGGTCACTTCCTCCTTAGTCAGGCACAAGTAGTGGTCACTATCGGCTGTGATGCTGGTGTTCAAGGTGTTACCATTGTTGTCGGTGAAGGTGAGTGCGTGATCTGCACCGTCCATGTCAAGCGACCACACCTTGTAGGTCACGCCGTTAACCACGGCACTGCTTGAGGGTGCAACGGCCTCACCGCCGTCAATTGCCATGTAGAGGGTGCTCCACTTGGTCACGTCTTCCACATAGATGTAGCACGACTGGTCCTGTGAGGCAAAGGTAGCATCAATGACCACGTTGTCAATGGCCAGACCCATGGCTTTGTTGGGACTTGCACCGCTGGCCACACTGATGTTCCAGGCCAGATAGAGGTCGCTGCCGGCGGCCACGTCAACTTTGAGCTGCTTGCCTGCAATCGCAGTGGTGCTGATAGGCACAACTTCGGCACCCAGGGTGGCAGCATCGGGGGCGAAATAGTTATAGAACTCCTCACCGGCGCTGGTCCAGTTGGTGCCATCGGTCGAGATGTAGAGCTGAACGGCAAAGCCGGCGGCATTGTCGCCGTCGCGGTACTTCTCGATATCATAGTCAAGAGTCAGCTTGGTGATGGCCTCGTCACCTGCATTGTGCAGGCAGGTCATTACGCTTATGCAGCGGGTGCCGCCGTCAACGGTAGTGGAGAGACCTCCCACCGAACAGTCACTGGGCACGCTGCTCGACATGAAGTTCCAGGTGCCGTTCTTGGCGTTGCTGGCAAGGCTGGTGCCACCAGTGTACATCACCTGTGTAGCTGCGTTGGCAAAGCTGCCCACTGTACGCGGGGCGGTCATCTGACGTTCAACACGCCAGCCCTGCGGCATGTCGAGGGTGGCAGCTTGGGCGTCAGCGTCCCACATGCTGTCAAAGTTCTGAGTCACAACAGGAGTGCCGGCTGTTACTGCCAGCCCGTCCTGGGCCCAGCTGTTACTGCTCCATGTCAATACCAATAACATGGTAGCAAGGTTGAGTAGAGATAAGATTCTTTTCATCGCTTTTTATTCTATTAATGTGAATAATTGATTTTTCACAAAATTAGAAGAAAAAGCAATGTGAAAACTGCGCACAAAGAAAAATCAAACTCGAAATAATCGGCAAATGCCTGAAAATAAGCAAAGTAAAGTCTTATTGCCAACCTAAATTTCTAAATCATTCTCAATGAGTCAATCGGTCCTTGTGTGGCAAGTGTATAATAAAAAAAACCTGTCGGCCCGACTTTGATGGGCCCACAGGTTCCAATTAATGCTATAAATTATGAAAAACTATTACTCGTCTTCTTCGCCGCCTTCGGCCTCGGCCATGGTGGTGAAGACGTTCTGCACGTCATCATCCTCTTCGAGTACCTCGATAAGGGCCTCAACATCGGCACGCTCGGCATCGCTCACTTCCTTGTAGTCGGCAGGCTCATAGACAAACTCACTGCTCTTGATCTCGAAGCCATTGTCCTCAAGATATTTCATGATGTCGCCGTTTGAAGCGAAGTCGCCCGAAACGAGCATTTCTTCCTCGTCGATGGCAAACTCCTCAGCGCCGCAGTCAATGAGTTCCAGTTCCAGTTCATCGGGGTCCACATCGGCCTTGGGTGCCACATGGAAGTAGCACTTGTGGCTGAACATGAAGGCTACACTGCCCGAGTTACCCAGCGATCCGCCCTTCTTGTTGAAGTAGTTGCGCAGGTTTGCAACAGTGCGGGTGGTGTTGTCGGTAGCAGTCTCGACCAGCACGGCGATACCGTGAGGACCGAATCCCTCGTAGATAACCTCCTTGTAGTCGCCGGCATCCTTCTCGCTGGCACGCTTGATAGCGCGCTCAATGTTCTCCTTGGGCATGTTGGCTGCCTTGGCATTGGCGATAAGTGCACGCAGGCGTGAGTTACCTTCGGCATCAGGACCACCAGCCTTAACGGCGATGGTGATTTCCTTACCAATCCTGGTAAACGTGCGGGACATGCTGCCCCAGCGTTTCATCTTTCTTGCTTTGCGGTATTCAAAAGCTCTTCCCATTGTTATATGTAGTTTAAAGATTAAAATTTTCAGTTTTAAAACATCATTTCCTGGAACTTGATGCCTTAACGAAGCTTAGCATCCAGCTGAGTCTCCAGGTTCTTGATGATTTTGTTCATGATGGCGTCAATCTGCTTGTCGTTGAGCGTCTTCTCGTTGTCTTGGAGTATCATGCTGATGGCATAGGACTTCTTGCCGGCCTCCAGCTTGTTGCTCTCATACACGTCAAAGAGTGTCATCGACTTCAACAGCTTCTTCTCGCTGGCCTCGACAACGCGGCGGATGTCGTCATAGGTCACCTTGCGGTCAACCAGCAATGCCAGGTCGCGGCGCAGTGGCAGCGTCTTGGGCAGGTCGCTGTACTTGATGTCTTTCTTCCTTGCGACCTTGCAGGCCAGGTTCCAGTTGATTTGTGCGTAATAGACAGGCTGGTCCACGTCAAACTTCTTGGCCAGCGCTTCGTCAACAACACCCATTACAGCAATGGCCTTGCCGCCACGGTTGCAGTAACGCAGGGCGGGATTGACGGTCTCGTCTTCGCATTGCTCGAGTACCAGGTCCTTCAGGTCAATGCCCATGTTGGCCAGCACGTTCTCGAGGTCAGACTTGAGGTCATAAACGTTGAGCGCCCTCACCTTGTCAGCCCATGATTCGTCGTGGTTGTTGCCGGTGAGCCACATGCCCATCTGTGTACTTTCGCTGTAGGGGGCCAGAGCCTTTTCCTCTTGGCTGATGTTGGCATCGTGACTATAGACGTTGCCAAATTCATAGAGGCGTAGGTTGGGATTCTTGTGGTTGATGTTGCGGGCAATGCTCTCCAGGCCGCCAAACAGCAGCGTCTGGCGCATCACGTTCAAGTCGCCGCTCAGCGGGTTCATGATGCGCACGCAACGGTCAGCAGGATAGGTCGTCAGCCCCTCATAGTAGGCACCCACGGTCAATGAGTTGTTCATAATCTCGTGATAGCCGATGCTCGAGAGCTGGTTGCTGACGGTTTCTTGCATATCGTCGGCAAAGTCCACTTCGGTCTTGTTCGATAGGCTGCTGTGGACATCGTTAGTCATCTCAATATTGTTGTAGCCATAGACGCGCAGGATATCCTCCACCACGTCGCACGGGCGACGCACATCCACACGGTAGGTGGGTACAACGAGATTCATCTTCTCATTGTCTTCATGGGTGATTTCCATCTCTAGGCTCTTGACGATGTTGCGGATTTCGTCGTGAGGAATGTCCTTGCCGATGAGGCCTGTGACATAGTCATAGCGCAGTTCCACAAGGAAGCCGGGGAAGTCATGCGCCTTCACGTCAACTATGTCGCCGCAGATTTCGCCGCCGGCAATCTCCTTGACGAGCATTGCAGCCAACTTCAGGTTATAGATGACCTCGTTGGGGTCAATGCCGCGCTCAAAGCGGAACGAGGCGTCGGTGTTCAAACCAAATCGACGTGCCGTCTTGCGGATCCATGTGGGATGGAAGTAGGCCGACTCCAGGAACACGTCGGTAGTGGTCTCGGTAACACCCGAATCCAAGCCGCCGAACACACCACCGATGCACATCGGCTCCTCGCCGTTGCAAATCATCAGGTCACGGTCGGTCAATGTGCGCTCCACGCCGTCGAGGGTGACAAACTTGGTGCCTGCAGGGGCGGTCCTGACCACGATGCGGTCCCCCTTGACCTTGCTCAGGTCAAAGCAATGCATCGGTTGCCCGGTGCCCAGCAGGATATAGTTGGTGATATCAACAATGCTGTTGATGGGACGCTGGCCCACGGCGAGCAGCAGGTCCTTGAGCCATTTGGGGCTCTCTTGAACCTTCACGCCGCGCACGGTCAAGCCGGCATAGCGAGGGCATGCCTCAGCATTTTCGACGGTGACAGGGATGCCACCGTCTTTGCGGTCAATGGCAAACTCCTCGACGCTGGGCTTGTGCAGGTTGCCGTCCAGACCGTGACGTTTCATCCATGCTGCCAGGTCGCGTGCTACGCCATAGTGCGAAGCGCCGTCGATGCGGTTAGGCGTCAAGTCCACCTCGATGAGGTAGTCATCCTCAATGCCATAATAGTCGGCAGCGGGAGTGCCCACCACAGCGTCCTCGGGCAGGACGATGATGCCGTCATGGCTGGTGCCCACACCTATCTCGTCCTCGGCACAAATCATGCCCAGCGACTCCTCGCCGCGCATTTTGCTGCGTTTGATGGTAAATTCCTGGTCTCCGTCATAGAGCTTGGTGCCCAGTGTGGCGACGATAACCTTCTGTCCGGCAGCCACATTAGGTGCGCCGCACACGATTTGCACAGGATCGTTGCCGTCGCCCAGGTCCACGGTAGTGATGTGCAAGTGGTCGCTGTTGGGGTGGTCGATACAGGTCATTACCTGTCCCACGACCAGTCCGCGCAGTCCGCCCTTGATGGTTTCAACTTGTTCCACAGCACCCACTTCCAGACCCAGCGAGGTCAGAGCCTCGGCCACCTTCTCAGGCGTCAGGTCGGTATCAATATAGCGTTTGAGCCATTTATAGGAAATATTCATAATCTTGAATAAAGTTTATAATCGCTTAAAAACGTGCAAAGTTACAAAAAGTTTAGCGTTTAGTATGGATTGTTTGGAGTTTTTTTACTGCTGCCCGTTTTCAGGATGGTTACTTCGGCGCTGTCCAACGTCGCAAAATCTAAAAAGTTTTTTCTCTGTTAAATGATTTTCCGGTTATTCCAAAAACTAGGGAGGCTGGCGCTTCACGCGTGAGCCTCCCCCTTGGAAAACTATGAGAAAAAATACGTACTTCGATGTTTATTTTGTGAGGATCTTGCTGTTCAGGTAGTTCATGAAAGCGTCCTTGTAGTTGTCGCCGATGGGCAGCGATATGTCGCCCTCAATAACGACATGGTTCTTTTTTATCTCGCTGATTTTCTTGAGGTTGATGATGAATGAGCGATGAATGCGCATGAATTGGTTTGAAGGCAGATGCTCCTCGATTTTCTTCATGCTCAACAGCACGATGACGGGCCGTTCCTTGTCGTCACAGGTGATGCGCAGGTACTCGCTCATGGCTTCGATGTGGGTAATGTGTTCAATGGCGATGCGCACAATCTTGTAGTCGCTCTTAACAAAGATAATGCCGTCGTCATCGCTCTGAGCCGTCACTTCGGTCATCGCTTGTTGCCTGATTTCGGTGATTTCTTTCACTTTTTGGGCGGCGGCTTCAAATTCGTCAAAGCTGTAGGGCTTCAACAGGTAGCCCACGCCGTTTGCCTTGTATCCCTCGATGGCATACTCGCTGTAGGCGGTGGTGAACACCATCACAGGCCCCTTGCTGTAATCCTGCATCGACTTGGCAAAATCCAGACCGTTCAGGTCGGGCATGTTGATGTCGAGAAAAATGGCTTCAACCTCTTGGTTGTCAATTACTCGCTGTGCCTCAATTGCACTGCGGCATTGGGCAACAAGTTCCAGGTATGGAATCTTTTTGATGTAGGTCACGAGCTTCTTGAGGGCCAAGGGTTCGTCGTCTATTGCTATACACTTGATCATTGTCGTCGGGTTGAGATGGGTTAGTCGTTTTTATTGTCAGGGTCGGTGTGAGGTTTGAAGTCTTCGGGGCACTTGGCAGGTAGGTCGAGCCGTACGTCATAACTGCCGGCTTCGTCACTGATGTCAAGACTGTAGTCGCTACCATAGATGAGCTCTAGGCGCTTGGTGACGTTGTTGAGCCCCACGCCGCCATATTCATGTTTGGCATTGCTCTTCGTGTTGTGGCAATGGAACAGCAGACGGCCGTCTTTTTGCTCAATGCTGATGTCGATGGTTGATGGCTTGTCGATGCCCACTCCATGCTTGAAGGCGTTCTCGACAAAGGGGATGAACACCAGGGGAACAAGTGCCACGTCCTCGTTGCACGACGAGGGCACATCAAGGTTGATGTTCACGGCATCCATGTAGCGCAGCTTCATCAGGTTGAGGTACTTCTTGAGAAAGTTGATGGCGTTGTTGAGCGACACGCAGTGGTTATCGCTCTCGTAGAGTAGGTAGCGCATCATCCTGGACATGTCCACAATGCTGTCCTTGGCCTGCTCGGGGTCGATATCAACCAGGGCATGGATATTGTTGAGCGTGTTCATGATGAAGTGCGGGTTGATTTGGTAGCGCAGGTAATCGAGTTCCTGCTTGAGACTCTGTTCCTTGAGCTTGGCAAGGTGCTTCTTCTCCTCCTCACTTTGGAAATAGGCCTTCACGCCCAAGTTGGCACCAATCATCATGACTACAATGATGAACATCGACACATCATGCCTGTCAACTGGGGGAGCACCTCTTGGTGGGCGTGGTGGGGGTGTCCTCATATCAGTGCTCGAAATCAGTGGCTGGCCATTGGGCCTGTGGGCGCATTGGGCCAGCTGGAAAACGCAGACCAAGGCAAAACAGGCGATGAGATAGGTCTTCACGCGCTTGCGTTTCACTATGATAGGAGCAAGCACGTAGTTATGAATCAGGAATACAAGAAGAAAAGATAACAAGTTTATCCATGAGTCAATGAGGGAGTGCTTTACCATTGACGGGTCCATCGAAGCATCATCGTGGCTGAAGATAAAGCTCACCAGGGGTGACGCAAACAAGACTGTCCACATGATCGTGTAGATAATCGTTTCCTGTTTGGTCTGTTTTTTAATGATGTTCATGAAGCTTGTATCTCTTTGTATGGAGTGAACAAAGATAGCAGAAAAGAGTTGTTCGCACAAAATTTTTCAGCCATTTAGCCTATTGTATCAATAAACCGCCCCTATCGCGGCAGCAATAGGGACGGCTCTTGATATTGAACGGTACATTAATGCCAAATGTAGGTCACAGTGCCAATGCCCTCGGTCATCGTGTTTTTGGGTACCGAGAAGCTGGATTTCAAGGCTGCCTGCTCACAGGCGCGGCGCACCTCGGGATGCGAGGCCAGATTGCCCGTGGCGCTCACGGCGGTGGCCTTGGTGACTTGTCCGCGCGGATTGACGGTAACACGCACCACTACGCGTCCCGACCACTTGCTGTTGGGGACGGGTTTGGCCCAATAGTCGAGGGTGTAGCCTACCAGTCCACCAATGCCGGGCTTGCCGGCTAGCACACCCTGATTGGAGTTGCCGCCTGGTGTGCCCTGTTGTCCGCCACCGTTGCCATTGCCTTTACCGAAGGCGTTTTTCACCTTGTTGTCGGTGGCATTGCTGGTCGAGGACTTCTGTTCGGTGGTAGTTTTGGCTTTGGTCTCTTGGGCCTCGGCTTTACGGTCTTTGGCCTTGGGCTTCTCGACCTGCTTGTCATTCTCCTTGGCGGGACCTGATTTCTTGGGCTGGGTTTCCTTGGGCTGCTCCTTCACCTTGTGGGGCGATTCGGTCTTTTGGGTGACCAGTGGGGGCGTCTTTTGGTTGGCTTCACCGGCATCTTCCATGTCGTCGGCATCAATGTCGGGGTCGTCACCTTCCTCGGGCGAGGCGCTCGGGTCGGCCGACTCCTGGTCCATCATGTCGTTTTGCACGTCTTCAAGGGTGTTGCCCAGCATCACATAGTCACCGCCGAATAAGATGGAGTCCTGCGCCAGCTGCGTCAGGTCGGGCAGGTTGGGATCCTGCACGTAGCGCAGCGAGAAATTCAGCAGCAGTGCCAGCGTGCCACCCGTGATGAGCAGGGTGAGCAGCAGGGCCCAAAGGCTATTTTTGCGGCGATTATCTTCCATCGTGATGTCGCATTAAGGATTTACTGAAACAGGGTTGTCAGTGCCTTCTTGAGGCATGACAGCAGTCTCGCCGGCGTTGACGGGCCCGAAGGTGGCTTCACTGGGCTTGGTGGCAAGTACGATTTTTACACCCTGCTTTGACCCCTTGTCCAGGATTTCAACAATTTTGCCATAGTTCACTTCCTCATCGGCATAGACGGCAACAAACTCGTTGGGATTGCCGGCTTTGAGGCTCTGCATGAATCCCTCCAGTTGCTCGGGAGCGATGGGCAACAGGTCACTCTCGCCAGTCTCGCTCGTCTGTGTGGCATACATGTTGAGGTCCTTGTCCACATAGATGCGCGTTGAGGGCTTAATGGCGGTCTGCTCGCTGCTTTGTGGCAAGTTAACTTCGAGTGCCGACGGGAAGACGAATGTTGATGTCACCAGGAAGAAGATGAGCAGCAGGAAGATGACGTCGGTCATCGAGGCCATGCTGAACATCGACAGCGTCTTATGTTGTCTCTTGAGTGCCATAGTTTTTCTTAGTTTCCAGTCCCTGGTTTCTAGCCCCTAGTTTACAAAGTCACTAAAGCCTAGAACCTAAAGACTAATGCCTAATCTTACTTGGCCGGCTCGTTGAGCAGGTCCATAAATTCCATGGTCTTGCCTTCGAGCTTGTTCATCACCTTGTTCACTCGCGAGGTGAGGAAGTTATAGGCAAACAGGGCGAGAATACCCACAATCAGACCGGCGACAGTGGTTACCAACGCCTGATAGATACCGCTGGCAAGGATGGTCACGTTGCTGTTGTTGCCGGCGCTTGCCAGCTGGAAGAAGGCCTGTACCATACCGATTACGGTGCCTAGGAAACCAATCATAGGGGCTCCGGCGGCTGTGGTAGCCAGCCAGTTAAAGCCTTTTTCGAGTTTGGCGACCTCCATGTTGCCCACATTCTCGATGGCCACGAGCACATCGTTCATGGGGCGGCCGATGCGCGTCACGCCCTTCTCAATCATGCGGGAGTAGGGGGTGTTGGCATCTTGGCAAAGCTTGAGTGCCTGTTCCACCTCACCGCGGTGGATGTATTCCTTGATGCGGTCCATGAAGGAACGGTCCTGACGGTTTGCGTGGTTAATGGCAAACAGGCGCTCAAAGAAAATGTAGATGCTCACAACAGCCAGCAGTGCCAATGGAATCATAATCCACCAGCCACCGGCCTTGATGAGTTCCCATACCGAGAGTTCCTTGACAATAGGTTCAGCTGCCTCAGCAACGGGGGCTGTGGCGGCAGCTACGGCTGCAATGCTGTCCGAGACGGCTTGGGCAGCGCTGTCCATCGCCTGCTGCAGTGTGTCGACAGGCGTTACTTGAGCGAGAATCATGTTAAGGATAGACATATCAATTCTATTTCGTTATTGTTTGGTTATTTCTATTATCTAACGTGAAAATTCAGGTTTTATTTTAAACAGTCCAGATAGGCCTTGATGGTGGCCTCAAGACCCAGGTAAAGAGCGTCGCTGATCAGGGCGTGCCCAATCGATACCTCGCTCAGGTGAGGAACGTGCTGCTGGAAGTAACGCAAGTTCTTCAGGCTCAGGTCATGACCGGCATTCAGGCCCAGCCCCACGCGGTGTGCCGCCTCGGCAGCAGCGGTGAAGGGAGCGACGGCGTGCTCGGCATCGGTAGCAAACTCCTCGGCAAACGGACCGGTGTACAGCTCTACACGGTCGGCCCCGGTCTGGGCGGCAGCCTGGATGTTATCTACATCGGTGTCCACAAAGATGCTGGTGCGGATGCCGGCTTCCTTGAGGCGGTCAACGATGCCCGTGAGGAACTTCATATTGGCACGTACGTCCCATCCGGCTGATGAGGTGAGCGCATCGGGCGCATCGGGGACAAGAGTCACTTGGGTGGGGCGCACCATCAGCACCAGTTCCATGAACTGATCAGTGGGGTAGCCCTCGATGTTGAATTCTGTGCGGACCAGCGGACGCAGGGCAAGTACGTCGCTGCGGCGAATGTGTCGTTCGTCGGGACGAGGATGCACGGTAATGCCGTTGGCACCAAAGCGTTCACAGTCAAGCGCCACTTGCAGCACATCGGGAACATTACCCCCGCGGGCATTGCGCAGGGTGGCTATCTTGTTGACGTTAACACTCAGATTAATCATGTGTATGTTATATAATAATAGATTGGTAATGATAATAATGTTGTCTATTGTTTTGTACCTGTAGGCACACTACAACTTGCAAAAGTAGCTATTTATTTTCACATAGGCGTGTCAAGGAATGTGAATTTTGCCAAAAAACCGATAACGCATCTGGGACGTGGCGTCATGTGGCATACACCCATGGTTTAAATAGGGGATTGGTATTGATGACTTAATTGGTTGGTTGATTGAAAATAGTAGTCTCGAAGGCCACCGTAGGCCTGTTAGGGTAGGTATAAACAAACAACCACCCGCCATCGGTCGATGACAGGTAGTTATTTGGATGATGATGTGTGTTTTTTCTTAAGATTTAAATCTAAGGATTACTAATTATTTAAAATCTAAACATTTCTCTGTTTTAAAATTCAAATAGTTGGTGCCAGATGCTGCCGTTGAGACGGGAGGATGACCCGTTGTTCCAGTACGGCTCTGCCTGGTTGTTTCCGCCTTTGTCGATGGTCCACCTGTAGGTCACTCCATTGAGCCCAGTCAAGGCCAGCATGTATTTGCCGTCTTCTTGACCTGTCAGGTCGATTTCATCGTCTTGTCCGTCAATGACCGTGTCAATAATCACCGCTTGGGTCGATATGAATGTCACCACAGCATGATATTGGCCACTCACATTGCTGACTGTTATCTTTTCTGATCCGGCGTCATAGCTCACGCTTGGTTGGCGGGTATTACTAAAAACCTCATACCGGTCACGCCCGGTTGATTGGTGGCTTGAAACTGGATCCTGTGCCATCGCGGCCAATCCGCAGATGGATAATATGATTGAAATAATTAAAAAACGTTTCATCGCTCAATAATGTTTAGATTTCATAACTTTGTACGGTGCAAAATTACAGCCAATTTCTGAAATGACCAAATTTTTTTGTAATACAAAACAATTTTAATGTGCTGATGTTCAACGATTTAATATTTTTTTTATAATACAGGTTTTTGCGACCTGTTTTTGGGGTAGAAAAATGGTGTTTCGACTCAATTATTGCTGAGTTTTCATGTTGCCGTTGTTCTCGATGTACTCGTTCAAGGAACAATCGAGTCCCATTTTCTTGGCAAGACGCTGTTTGAGAACACTCACACTGGTGGCGTTGGAGTATCCCATAATGATGGCTGTCTGGATGTAGGTGAATCCCATACAGGTGAGCGCGAGCAGCAGCAAGTCACGATCATTTAGGTCGGGATAGTTCTGGCGCGTTCGCGTCATGATGTCGTTGTGCTCGATGTCGATGTAGTCATAGAGCTTGACCCAGTTGTCCTTGTTGCTGCCTTGGAACTTGACGATGCGTTTCATGTTCTCGGCAATGCGGTTGTTGGGCTCATGATAGCAGGCCTCAATCATTTCTCGCATCATGTCCATGTGTGAAGAGATGAACCCCTTGAGCCGTTCATCTTTAATCTGCATCTCGCTGATGTTCTGCTGCATATCGGTCAAGTCACTCAATTGGCTGCGTGACTGGTCTTTGAGCTCGAGAACAAGGTTATCATAGCGGTGCACTCTCCTGTAGAGAAGCAGGGCCAGAATCATTAGTGAGATGATAATCGCTCCCACGATGGCTGCGATGGTGTTATTGTGCCTGTTGCGCTCATTGATCAGTTGCTTTTCGTGTTCTTTTTCGCAATTGTCCTCAATGTGCATAATGATAAGTTTCTGTTCGTCAGTCATTAACGAATCCGAAATCTTCTTCTGCTCGTTGCGTTGCTGCAACTCGGTCTGCAGGTCGCCTCTGGCATGGGCAATCTCGGTTGTGGCCTCCAGATAGCCGGGATTCTTGTTGATACCGTCAAACTGAATGAGGCTGAGGTATTTATAGGCCGAGTCGGGCATGCCTGCCAGAGCATATACCTTGGCAAAGGTGATGTAGAACTGTTTGTCGTTAAGGGTAGGTGTCTTAATCGCCTTAATGGTTTGTATTTGCTTGAGTGCCTTGTATTTATCCTGCTTTTTCCCTCGGTACTTGCTATTGTTGTAATAAGACTCTGCCAGGTCATTGGTGCAGTTCAGCACCATCGCAGTGTCCTTGACTTGCCAGGCAAGGTCGATGGCCTTTTGCAGGATGATGATTGACGTGTCGGTCTTGGTGGGACGATAGGAGGAACCGAGCTCTTTTAAGCTGATAATCTGGTAGATAGAGTCGTTTGCCCTCTTGAAGCATTCCACGGCCTGCTCAATCTTCTCGATGTCGCGACCATCATAGGCATGATGCTTGGAGTATAGCTTGGCTATGCGCAATTTGGCATATCCCAGATTGAAATCATCATCTTCGGCAGCAAACTCTGCCTGTTTATAGTAGTACATGGCACTGTCAGATTTACCAAGCTCAGCCATGATGGCACCTTTCATCAAGTAGGTGCGTGTGAGCTTGTTATCTTTGCTTTTGTGTTTGGTGAAATAATTCAGCGCCTGCGTGATAATGCTGTCATTCTTTTTGGTCAGGACATCATAGTTGATGTAGCTGGCCTGTGTGAGCAGCAGATTATAGTAGGCGCGATCGGCCTCATTGAGCTCATTGCAGTCGATGCTGTCAAGGATAACCCTGGCTTGTTGAGGTTGGATATAGACCACGCTGTCGGCCTCGACCAGACGCGAGTCATAGTCGGGTAAGTGATCGCAGCCAGCGAACGATGTCACCAGTATGCTGATTATTAGCCAGATATATACTTGTATTTTCATCATCCGGATTGCAAAGATACAATTTTTTTTTAATACAAGTATTTTTAGGCTCGATTTTGTCTTCTTATATAAATTAATGTGTAAAGAGGTGGTTTATTCCTTAAGGCGGCTGTCGATGATGATGGTCACGGGGCCGTCATTTACCAGTGAAACCTGCATCTCGGCGCCAAACACGCCGCGTTGCGTCGGCTTGCCGAGCAACTGTTCCAGCTCGTTGCAGTAAGCTTCATATAAGGGCACTGCCACGTCATGGCCGGCCGCATGGATATAGGAAGGCCGATTGCCCTTCTTGGTCGATGCGTTGAGGGTGAACTGGCTGACAGCCAGCACTTCACCGCCCACATCCATGATGCTGCGGTTCATGACGCCTTGCTCGTCATCAAAGATGCGCAGATTGGCGGTCTTCTGAGCCAGCCAATGCATATCGTCGGGGGTATCTCCCTCGCGCACACCCACAAGCACCATCATTCCATTGCCGATTTTGCCGTGCACTTCACCATTGATGGTGACTTGTGCCGAGGTTACGCGTTGTATTACGATTCTCATTTGTCAGTTCTTGATAATTTGCTTGTTCTCTATCCTGAGAAGGCCTTGCGGGATGATTGCTGAATGTCACTGCTCGTGCAGTGTGACCTTGACCTTGGCGATGCGGTGCTTGATGACCTTGACCACCGTGAAAGTGAGGCGGCCATGTTCAATCACCTCTTTTTCCTGGAGGAATTCGCCCTTGATGTCGAGCAGCAGGCCTGCAATGGTCTCAGCTTCCTCGGCATGCTCTCCCAGTTCGTCCTCATCGATGTCGATGACGCGGGCAAAGTCGCTCAGCAGCGTCTTGCCGTCAAAGATCCAAGTGTCCTTGCTAATGCGGCTGTAAAACTTCTCCTCGGTATCATATTCATCGTTGATGTCGCCCACGATTTCCTCGAGCACATCTTCGAGGGTAGCGATGCCTTGGGTGCAGCCATACTCATCGACGATGATGGCCATGTGCATTTTCTTCATACGGAAGTCCTCGAGCAGGTCGTCGAGCATTCGTGTCTCGGGTACAAAATAAGCGGGGCGCATGAGCGTCTGCCATTTGAATGTGTTGTCACGATTGCCGATGTAGGGCAGCAGATCCTTGGCATAGAGGATTCCCTTGATGTTGTCGGGTGTTTCCTCATAGACCGGCATGCGTGAATAGCCCGTGTCAATGACCTTGCGCACCACATCGTCGAAGGTGTCCTCCTGATCAATGTCCACCACATCGACACGCGGCCGCATGATGTCGCTAACCGTCTTGTCACCAAAGGAGAGGATGCCCTCAAGCAACTCTTTTTCATCGGGGTTTTTCACCTCGCTCACTTCCAAAGCGCGCGTGAGGTCATCGACCGACAGTTCCTCGGTTTGCGCCGGCACGACCTTGTTGACAAGGCTTGTACTGCGCACGAGCGGCACGGTGAAAGGCGCGAAGAGCTTCATCGCCAGCTTAAGAGGCGCCGAAGCCGTAGCTGCGAATTTGGAATTATAGTTGGTGGCATAGAGTTTGGGGATGACTTCACCGAAAAGCAGGATGAGGAAAGTCAAAATCACTGTCTGTACGATGAAATTGAGCACCGTGCTCTTGAAATCGAAAATCTGGTTCATGGCAAAATTCAGCACAATGGCTATCATGATGTTAACCAGATTGTTACCTACCAGAATGGTGGCCAGTAGCTTTTCGGGTGTTGCGAGCATTTGTTTCACGCGCTCGCGTCGATGTGAGTCTTCGATGTTATCTACGTCCTCGGGGCGCAACGAGAAATAGGCAATCTCGCTGCCCGAGTTGAATGCCGACAGGAACAATCCTAGTACGGCGACTATAATGGCGATGATGCTACCAGCTGTGGGTGCGTTGAAAGTGACAAGCGGATTGCTTGCTGTGCAAAGTACCGATAATAGGCACGATAACGGGTCAGGGTCCAAAATTATATCTAGTTTTGTTGAATAATGCGGCAAAGATAGTGCAAGCCGAAGACAAAAACAAATTTTAATTTGATTTTTGTTGAGGCGCCGCCTATCTTTAAAAAGTGCCTGCTTCAGGCGAAAAGACTGAAAACCCTGCCGAATCATTAATTTCGGCAGGGTTTTCTTGGTCAGATGGTCTCGTTGGGACTATTCAATGGTTATCAAATAGATCTGGCCGTCGGGCGTGGAAAACACGATTTTACCGCTTTGTGCCGAGGGCAGGGGATAGGTGGCGATGATATCGTCCTCCGTCAATACCTGCTGCACGCCGTCGAGGGTGCGGGCGATGATTCTTGAGGCGATAATCGTGTATTCCCCATCGGTTTCATCCATACCCACAATGATGTTGTTATTTAACCACTTGGGTGCGGTCAGGTTACCCATGCTGATGACGTTGCTTCCATCCACATCACACACGAATGTGCCCTTGCCGCTCACATAGTAGAGCACCCGCTTGCCATCGGGCGACAAAGAAGCCCAAATGTAATGCTCTTCGGTCCCGTTGGGGGCAAGCAATTTGGTTTCTCCGCCGGTGGTGACATAGAGCTTCAGGTGGTGGTGCGACAGCATGGGACGCGACAATGACTTGGCATTACCGTTCAGGGCATGAGTCTTCAATTGGCCGTCGTTCATCACAGCTGCAGTAGTTCCCTGAATGTCAACTCCTTGAAGCTTGCGGGAGGGCTTGAGCAACGTCTGCCTCTTGCTTTTGGTAAGGTCAAAGGCCTGGACGGCCTCATGGCGGCGTTTGTCCTTATAGGACACTTGGCTATAGACAACCGTTTTGCCGTCGTTGCTGATGAGCACATTGCTGCCGGTGCCCTCATCGGTGGTGATGATCTGCGTTTGTCCAGTGTTGAGGTCCCATTTCACGAGTCCCTGTTTGGTGTCGGTTGATAGCAGCAGATAGTCACCTTTTGGGCTGATGGCTACCGCTTGACTGACTTGATCCTTCTCGCCAGGAGCATCCAGACGTTCAATCGAGGTCACATTCAAGATTTGACCATGAACTGTCATTGCAGCCAACAACGAGAACGCTATTAATATTCTTTTCATGTTACAATTCAGTTTTAAATCGATAGTTTCATGTTTTTAGTGAGTCATCAGGATGTCGATGAGTGCTGGCACGTCGCCAATGCTGATGCTGCCGTCACGGTTCACGTCGGCAGCGTCATAGCTGAACGGTTGTGGATCATTGTTCAGCAGGTGGTCGATGAGCGTCGTCACGTCGCTGATGCTAATCCTTCCGTCACAGTTCACGTCACCTGGCTCATAGTTGGCGGCCTTGGTAACGGTTAGGGCAGCCTTGGCAGGCGTGGTGCTCTGGTTGTCGTCGGTAGGCATCGAGTAGATACCGATGTTGCTGCCAGAGCACACCAGGTTGCCTCCCCAGTCAAAGGCCATCTGATAGATGGCATTGTTGCTGGCCCGAGCATCGGCGGTATAGGAGGTGCCGTTTGAGGTCAGCGCGGGGGTATTGCCGTTCCAGGTGATGTTATAGAACTGCAGCACACCGTCACCGTCGTTGATGACCATCATGTCATTAGTGTTGTTGATGGCAAATGATGCCATGAGTGAACCGTTAAGCGATGATAACTCACTGCCAGAGTTATAAACGATGTTACCTTCATTATTGACGAAGATGACCGACGGAACACTGGGAATGTTCTGAGGCTTGCTGCGGTACTGCATCACCCAAGTGCCGCGTCCGGCGGCATCGGCGATGATGTTGCCGTTGGCGTTGAGCATGACCGACCCGACGTCGAGCAAGTCACTTGGGGCCTGCCCCCAGGTAGTGAGCAAGCTGCCGTCGGCCTGTCCGATGTTATAGATGCCCACACTGTTCTTTTTGCCTGAGGGACCGGCGACGTCCTCAAGATAGGCATACAGTCTGGTGTCACTGCCCGTGCCCTGAATCCACAGGCCGGATATCGAACTGCCGACGCTCTCACCATTGTTGGTGATGAGACCATCACTGTCTCGCGTGCCCACAAAGAATTGCGTGTAGGTGCCGTCAAGGTTGTCGGGGTTTGCAATGTAGATGCCCGAGGTGGCATCGCCCCATTCGGGGATATAAATCTTACCCTCGCCATCAACTGCAATACGCATATTGTTGGCCCAGGTGATGCCGCCGTTATAGACGCTGCTGTTGCGAGGCTGGCCATTGATGTCACAGGCATAGAGACCGTTACCGGCATTGTCCTTGCTGATGCGCTCTCCCACATAGATGGTACCGAAGTGGTCACTCTCGGGACTGCGGTCAATGGCAACCATGGCACGGGTATAGTCGGCATAGTGATCGTTCAGACGCGTGATGCGTGTGATGGCATCACCCACCACGTTCACGGCCCAGTTCATGGTTTGCCCCTCATTGCCGGGCAACTTGTCTTTGGTCAGTGTAACGGTATTCTCACCCTCGACAACATTCTCGAGGGCTACACGGCCGGTTTCCTGTCCCGATGCCTCGTCGGTAAAGACAAGGTAAGCCTCGCGGGCATCGCTGTTGGCTTTGAAGGTGAATGTATAACTGCCGTTCTCGCCCTCGATGCGGTTCAGGTCATAGGCATAGATGCCCTTGACAAATGAGGTGTCCACATAGAGTTCCTTCTTGACAACACTAAGTGACGTTCTTGCGGGTGTGGTGCTCTGGTTGTCGTCGGTGGGCATGGAATAGATGCCGATGTTCTTGCCGGCGCACACGAGGTTTCCGCCCCAGTCAAAGGCCATCTGGTAGATGGCGTTACCGCCGGTGCGTGCATCGGCAATATAGGTAGTGCCTGTTGAGGTCAACGATGGGGTATTGCCGTTCCAGGTGATGTTATAGAACTGCAGCACACCGTCGCCGTCGTTGATGACCAGCATGTCGTTGCTGTTGTTGATGGCAAATCCGGCGATGGCCGAACCGTTAAGCGTGGTCAGGTCGATACCCGAGTTAAACAGCACGTTGCCGTTGTTGTCGACAAAGACGAGTGAGGGCACAGCAGCGGTGTTCTGCCCCTTGCTGCGGTTTTGTCCCACCCAGATGCCTCGACCGGCCGGGTCGGCTATGATATTGCCGTTAGTGCTTGCTTCCAGAGCTCCGATGTCCAGATAGTTGCTGGGGGCCTGATTCCAGGTCTCAGCAAGGGTGCCGTCGTTCTGACCGATGTTGTAAACACCAATGCCGTTGCCATTGCCCGAGGGCCCTAAAAGGTCCTCAAGGTAAGCATATAGCTTGGTATTGGCACCAGCGCCTTGAATCCACACACTGGGGGTTGAACTGCCCACACCGACGCCGTTATTGCTGATCAGGCCGTTGCTGGCGCGTGTGCCTTCAAAGAACGGAGTGAATGTGCCTCCCAAGTTGTCAGGATCAGCGATATAGATGCCCGATGACGCATCGGCCCAGTCGGGTATATAGACCTTGCCCTCGCCGTCCACGCTGATGCGGAAGCAGTTGCTCAGTGCCTGCCCGCCACGATAGACAGTGCTGTTTTGGGGCATACCGTTAATGTCGCAGACGTACAGGCCGTTACCGGCATTATCCTTGCCGACGCGCTCGCCCACATAGATGGTGCCGAAGTGTGCACTCTCAGGACTGCGGTCGATGGCAACGGTGGCGCGGGTATAGGTGGCGTTGACGTTGTTCAGGCGCTCGATGGTCGTGATGGGTTCACCCACGACATTCACTGCCCACGTCAACACTTGGCCGTCATTGCCGGGCAACTGTTCGGGGGCAAAGGCCACGGTATTGTTGCCCTCCACGATGTTGCTCAATGCGATGCTGCCAACTTCCTCACCACTGACGCTGTCAGTAAATACGAGGTTGGCTGCTGTGGCGATGCTGTTGCTCTTGAAGGTGAAAACATATTCACCCGCTTCGTTGGTTGTGCGGTTCAGGTCATAGGCAAAAATGCCTTTCACCTTGGTATCGACAACGGGCTCTCCTCCGCTCATCAACAATACCATATAGGTGGTCTCGTTGGCAGTGACGGTATAGGATCCCTGATCATTCAAGTCATCAAAGCCAGCGGCAGTGACGCTGATAGTGTAGTCGTTGCCTGGAGTGAGACCATTGAAAACAAAGATGCCGTTATAGTTGTTGTCGGTTGTATAGGTGTCCACGAGTGTGCCGCCCTTGTACAACTTGACCACGGCGCCGTTGATGGGCGCATGGGCATCGATGGAGCCAGACTTATAGTTATAAAGAGAATTCTCCAAGCTGTTTACAGCATCCTTCACACTACCCATGATGTAGCCCACATTTTCACCACTGATGCCGAAATAGTCGGCGGCACCGCGTGCCAGTCGCAGGCCCTCTTGGCGACAGTAGTCTTGGTTCAAGGCCCTGTGACGGGCAGGTTGGTAGGTGTGAAAATATCCTTCGACAAGAAATCCGGGCACACCATGTTTCATAGCTCCCAGATAACCATAATAGGTAATCCCTGAGGCGCTGTTGGTGCTGTTTGATCCACTTCCATAAAAACTGACATCGCCAGTAATATATGGATGTGTTTTGTCAATCGTGCGTGAGCTGCAATAGGTGGGGTCAACCTCGTCCATCCAGTGGCGGGGCCAACTTGATTGGCACATTGCCTTGCTGCCACTTACCGATTCACTGTCATTGGTGCCTCGATAAATGTACAGGGGGTAGTTGGTCGAATTGCCGTCGGTTAACGCATTAGAATGGATTGATACGAACATATCATAGCCCCCTTCTTCGGCCTCGGCGGCAATGACAGACAATGGCTTGCTGTAGGCACCATAGGTGTTCCCGTCATAGGGGAATGGGCCGTTGGCGGTCCTGGACATGGTGATGTTAGCCGCAGGAACGCCCATGCGCTTGAGCGCATCACGCATTTCAAAGCCTTTCCACAGGTTGGTGTTGCTCTCATAGAAGCCGCAGGTGTCGGGCCTGCCTGTCGAGGAGAGCATCGGGTAGGAGATGGTCGCCATCGGGCGGTCATTGGGCCCCCATCCGCCATGACCTGGGTTGATGTAAATGCGCACATCGTTTGCCGTCAAGGCCAGCATGGAGCTGACTGTGGCAACGGCAAGCAATAGCAGTAGTAGGATTCTTTTCATTTTGGTTATTATTAGGGTTTAACAATAGATGTATTGCTCTATTCTATTGGAACAATGATACTTGATGTAGCGGTGATGGTATGGCCGTCGGTGTCATGGGTTAAGGCACCGACGGCCAGTGAATGATTACTGCATGGGCTCGACGGTGTAGCCGCGGTCGCGCAGCAACTGCAACAGTCCTTGGCTACCAGGCAGATGCCCAGCTCCGACGCACACCAGGCAAGCACGTTCGGGCATCATCTTGGCGAGTTTTACCGCCCAGCGGCGGTTGCGTTCATAGATCAGTGCCTCCATCTCCTTTGCATCATCGCCTCCAATTTCGGGATCGGTGATGACCTTTTCGATGGCATTCAGGTCTTGTGACATGTAGGCTTCGACAAGTGCCGAGGATTGTGTCATGAACAAGTCGTCCTTCTTGCATGACTCGAGCAGTCCCTTGGCCTGTTCAGTCAGCGGACTGTTGAAAAGCAGGTCAATCTGCTCTTGGACGGTCTCAAGGCCGATGGAGGGCCTACCCAAACTGTTGGCGCGCGTTTGCACGGCCATGTCAATGAATTCGCTCTCGTTGAAGTTGGGGAAATACTTCAGTGCCTGCATTGCCTGCATCTGGAAACTGATGGCACCAGGTTTGAGCATGTTCATCTGGTTGAGTTTGACACCCATGGTACTGAAGTATTTATCGAATACACCTTCAATGATAGCATACTCTTCAGGCGTGAACAATTTGTCGAGTGTGCTGTCGGATGGTGCCATCATGGCTTGAGCCAACATTAACTGTGACTCTTGACTCATGATGCTTTCTTTTTCAATCTCGCCCACTACGACATCGCAACCTTGAAATGCCTGCTCCATACAGGGGATTTTATCAATCATCGACGCGGGAGCCATGTGGTAGGTGCCCATGATGTAGCTGGGTCTTGCAAGTCCGTTACCGCTTACTTTCCACAACAGTTGGGCTTGGGCAGAAATGGCAATCAATGCCACAACGATAGCCAGGAATAGTCTCTTTTTCATTTTCGACAGATTTTTCAGTTAATAATTTTATATGTGACAAAGTTAAATAATATCCTTTGAAAATGTCTATATCGTGTCTTTTTTTTTAAGAAAATCCCATAAAATGATGATGTTTCTTAAGAAATATGACTATTGTTGGCGATTGTGCGTTCTTGAGAGCGGCAGTAATTTTGCAGTGCAAACCTTGATACAGATTCTGGTTTGCAGTGAATTAGTTATTAGTTGATGCAATCAAGAGTAAAAGTAAACAGATAAAAAACCGCACCGATGGGATATCGATGCGGCTTTTTGTTTCTTGTTCCTAGTGATTAGTTCTTGTCTTTTTCCTCTAACCACACGGGTTCTTCAACCTTGAGGACTTGGCCACTGCCATCGAGTCCCTTGACTTGCATCTCGTAGTACTCCTTGGTGTAGCCAGGCCAGTTGGGAGATGCCGGGGTTCCATACTCGTTGCGCAAGAATTTGCCGTCCTTCTCTTTCTTGACATTGCCGTCGAGATATTTCACAAACAGGTACTCGCCCAGTTTCTTATAGCGTGCTGTGGCGTCCTGGCCGGCATTGACCGAGTAGTTGGTGAGCAGGCGAACGGCGGCATTGCGGTCGGTAGTGAGCAATGAAGTGGCCTGAGCCTCGATAACCGACTGCTGTTTGGCAAAATTGTCCTCGATGGCGCCTTGCACTTTGCGGATGTCGCCAATCATCTGAGAATAGCGGTGATAGGCCTGGTTGGCTACCCAGTTGTTTACCCAGAAGGCGCAATCCCAATCCAGAGTGTACATGTCGGCTTTGCCTTGGCGGTAACTCTCAGGAACTTGAGTGATGCAGCAGTACATCGGCACGAAGACAGCAGTGTTGGCATCATCGACACCAAACCAGAAGCAGCCACCCACCTCATCGGGCAGCCATGAGCGCATCTGTGCAGCAAACACCCAACCGGTCTGCTGGGTAGCGATGGCACGTTCCTGGCTGTATTTCACACCATCCACCTCAAAGTCCATGGGACGCCAGCGGTAAGGTACGCCATAGGCGGTAGTGGCGCCGGGATCCTTGGTCATGTCAAACGGGGTGCCCTCGAAGTGGTCGCGCATCATTTCCTGCATCTCACGAACGCTGATTTTGCGGTCGGGCTTGACATAAAGGGGCATCACATCGGCATCGGCCCTGGTCTTGCCGTAGATGAAGGGCAGATAGGCATCCATGCCCTGGTGGAAACGGTTGAAGTAGCTCCATACACGGGCGTCGCAGCCGCGCAGTGCGCCGGCGTCAAACTTCTGATAGACAGGAGCGAATGCAAAGTCTGCATCCTTGCCGCTATAAAGGCCTTTCTTCTTGGCAAACGAGATGACGTCTTTGCTGTACATGACGTTCTTCTTGTCCTTCATGTTAAATTTCCAGATGCGGGGGTTGTTGGCATGTCCGGCAATGCAGTCGTCGGGAATGCGGATAGCCACCCAAACGGCACCGATTTCACCGGGGCCTTTGCCAATCATGTCCATGATCCAGATCTCGTTGGGGTCGCCAATCGAGAAGGATTCACCCTCGCTGGCATAGCCGTACTGAGCCACGAGTTCGGTCATCCACTTGATGGCCTCACGGGCTGTCTTGGAACGCTGCAGCGCGATGTACATGAGGCTGCCGTAGTCAATGATGGAGCGGCCTGTGGTGTCCCACAGCTCTTCGCGCCCACCCCAAGTGCTCTCGGCGATGGTTACCTGATGCTCATTCATGTTGCCCACGACGGCATAGGTGTGAGCAACCTCGGGAATAGCACCCAGAGGCTTGCCGCTGTCCCAGTCAATAATCTGGCGCATGGAACCAGGCGCATGGTCGGCAGCGGGGATATACTGCAGGTCACCGAACAGTGTGTGGCTGTCGGCTGCATAGGTGATGATGGTGGAGCCATCGGCACTGGCATTCTTACCGACCAGCAGATTGGTGCAGGCATCGGCGACGGTCCAACCTGCAATGGTCATCATTGCCACCGATAATAATTTGATTGATAAATGTTTCATCTTTGTTTTGTTTTAGGTTAAGTTATGATGTATTGTATTGATTGATTCATTTGCCAATGGGAATATCATATCCCGTGAGACGGAACGCTACCTTGAAAGGTGTTGCTGACTTGCGAGGCCGTGGTCCGGCATAGAAATAGAACAAGCGCTGAATGTCAAATGACTTGACGCTGACGAGTTTGGTCTCACCGGGTTTGAGGTCAACAGGCACAGTGACAGTGCGCTGGGTAAGCATCTCTCCGTTCATGGTCGTGTAGCGCAGTAGCAACCGCACGGCACTCATGCGCTGGCGGGTGTTGTTGGTGATGAAGAAAGACTCCTTACTGTCACTGGCGCGCTTGCTGAATCCCTTGAGAGTCACCGCATTGGGGTCAAGTTGGATGAGGCTGTCGGGCATCAGGTCGTCGCTGGCCTCAAGAGTTGCAACGGGCACTTCTAGCGATTGCAGGTTTTTTCGGGTGGTTTTCGTCCTGGCATCCAACGTGTTGGCACACATGAGAATCAGGATGAGCACCAACAGAGGCTGAATTCTCAGGATATGTCTAATCTCTCTTCTCATCACAAGTAACGGATGCGGTTAAACGGATTGTTGTCACTGCCCTCGGGATATATTTTGCGAAAACCGACAGGCAGTCGCTCACTTACCTTTTCAGGAACGATGCTCATACCATTGAACAGGCTGGGCAAGAATCGGGCGAAATTAACCCTGACTTTGACCTTCCAATGTGGCGGGTCAAATGTGAGTGTCGTTGCTGCTGCGTTGAGTGTGGCTACACATTCCAGTGGTTTGACAAGTGTTACTCGATCGCGTTGGCTATAGATCCACAGCTGGTACTTGTTATCTACCGCGCTGTTGGCAATGTAGCCGATGACAGTTCCTGGCATGAGGTTGATATCGGGCGATTCAAGCAGAATAATGCGGTATCCGATATTGTGGTCACCCTTATAGCGTTCAATGCCTAGTGTCATCTCCTCGTTGGGATAATACCAGATGCCCTCCAGCGGCTGCATGTCAGTTTCCTCTAGCCGCACTCGCATGGAATCCACATCCAGACCGGCCAGTATGACCGACTTTTTGGGGACACCGCTACCTGCCTTTGCATTAATCGGCAGTGTGGCAATGAGTAACAATATGAGGAGTAGTTGCCTGTGCACTTTGCTATCAGTTGACGGTTGCGAAGCGGTAGATGATACCCAAACTGAGGATTTCCTTGAACTGCCAGTACTTCCAGTCTTCGTCGCGTTTGTGCGAACGGTCAAAGCGTAGGTGGGTGTAGAATTGTGTGGTTAAGTACTTGCCTATGTTAAAGTCCAGGGTATTCTCCCAGTCGCCTTGAACATACTGATAGTTGGTGAACATGTAAAGCCTGGAAGTAATCATCACGCTGGGAGTGAAACGCCACAATAGTTTTGCTTCAAAATTGCTACCCACGGTACTCTTGCTGTGCTTGCCGGCATCGATGCCAAATCGTGTGGGGTCGATGTCGGTGATATTGCGACAATACTTGAGGTTGTAGGAAATCGGTGCGATGGCAAGAGTGAACATCCGGTCATCAGTCTTCTTGTAGTTATAGGTCATACCAAGACCGATGTTAAGTTCGGCGGGTGACAGGAATGCCGCAGTCATCGTGCGCGTGTTGGTCTTGTAGTTGTTCAGGAACTGGGTAGTGAACTGCAGCATGGCACTGTAGTACCAATTCTTCACTGCCTTGTAACCTAACTGTGAGCTAAACAGGAAGTTATCCTCATTGATGAGATATTTGCGAATGCTGTCGCCATGGGTGGTGGCAATACCCAATTTATAAGATAGTGCATTGTTGAACAACCAGTTAGGATGGCGGTCCTGATTAAGGTTGCAGTTCCAGTTCACGCTTCCCAGCAATGCCAGGTTGTTCTCGCCGCCCTGATACCAGTTGCCGCTGATGTAGGCTTGTGTGAATTGCAGAGACGCATTGAAGATGTGCAGCCAGTCGTGGATTTTCAGGTCGGGCGCATCGGCCGGAGTGGCATCCTCGGGAACAACGACTTGGGGAGTGACAACGGTGAGCATCGCCTGTCGCGGTTCGACTTCAATGATGCCTTCGGGGGGAGGTTCGGGCAGGCGCTGGGCATTATAGGCTACCAGTTGCGGGTTGTTGATCATTGCCCGCTGGCGCACTTGTCGCGTACGCGTTCTGCTGCCCATCGCTTGCAGCAACCACTCGTCGCCGGCATCCAGCGTGTAGAGTTCGTTGCTGGCGGCCTTTGTGGCCGTTGACTCGGCTTGGGGCTGATGGTTGTCAAACACCAGTGGTGCATACAGCATGTCGGGTTCCACTTGGCACCCATTGCCGTCTTGTGCGGCAACGGGTTGAGTCGTTCCCGCAAGTGCCGCAATGGCTAAACAGATGATAAAAGTCATTCTTTTCATTGGGCTATATCGGTTTTTAGAGGTTAAGCGTCATAGAGTTTCTCATTATTGGAAGCAGGCTTTCTGGGTTCCTGTTGCCCTTTTTTAGAGTCTTGCTTCTCTTTATTAGCCTTTTGTTTGGTCTGCACCTTTTGGCGTTTGCGCTCATGGTTAGGCTTCTGGGTTTTGTTTTCGGCAAAACTCTTAATCATGTCTTCTACCGTTTCTCGATTGCCAAACAGGTAGTTGACGGTTACCTCAACGATGAGGTTTTGGTGCTTGCTCACCAAGTCGGCAATAATGGCTCGTGAGCCGTCGGGCATGGTCCCGTCGATGCTGTAGGTCTTCTTGAAGCCTTTGACCTTGATTTTCCCCTCATGCAGGTCATACATGTTATATCCTCTTGCCTTGCGCAGGAGATTCTCGTTGAGCATCTTTTTCTCGTCACCTTTGTCCTGGCTATAGAGCTGAACGGTCATCACCATGTCTTCCCATTGGATTTCAAACCTGGTGTTGCTGTTATAGGTGACAAATCCATCATCAGGCGTTTCAAACGAGAGGTCATATCTGCTCCATGTATAAATTGTCGCATCGGCATCAGTCGAGCCAATCAGCAGCACAAACATCAGTGCCAGCAAGGATGCCATGTATTTCAACGGTTTCTGCATATCGATGGGGGAATTATTCTGGTTGTTTCACTTCGTCTAAATAGCTGCTCCACTCCCGTTTGCTGCCCCTGAAGACATTCAGGTCCACCTTGCCGTCCACACCATTCACTTTGCCTTCATGGCTGAATTGCTGGAAACGGTGGGGCATCGTGGGTAACAGGTCGGGGCTGGTGAATGAGCAGAGCCACAGGTCGTGGTCGCCCAGCATGTCCTTGTAATACTTTTGATAGCCGTCAAAGTTAGTGTAGATCATCACTTGATAGCCTTTGTCGGTGAGAATGTTGATCATCTCCATGACACGTTTGAGGGCAGTTTCCCGGGAAATAGTCGCACCGTTTCCCCAATCGTCTTCCAGGTCGATGACCAGGGGCAGGTCCATTGTCTTGCCTCGCAGCGCTTCCAAGAAGTTGCCGGCCTGCTCTTTACCCGTGCGGTTCTTGCGGAAGAAGTGGTATGCCCCCACTTTCAGTCCTGCCTCGCGGGCACGTACATAGTTGAGGTTAAACGCGTCGTCCTTATAGGTCTTGCCCTCGCTGGCCTTCATGAAGACGAACTGGTAATCATCGTCTCGAACCTGAGAAAAATCGATTTCTCCGTTGTGTCTCGACACGTCAATGCCCGCTATCGGGTAGCGGTAGCGGTCCACGTTGACCGAATGAGGCAGCACATAGTGCCAGAACAGATAGGCCCCGCCAAGTACAACAAGTGCAGCCGCTCCCAGCAGGAGCAGCCACTTGATGTAGTCGGGGCGTGTCGGCACTTGGCGTCTACCCATAGGCACTTTCGGTTTTAGAACATCGGGAAATTACTGGGGCTGTTGACCCACTTGAATTCAAATTCTTCCTGGGTTGAGGTGAAGAAGAGCACGCCCTGGATGATCGACACGATGGTGGTTATCGTGGCGAAGATACCACACGACAGGACGGCGATGAGCAGGAACAGGACGCCGGCATTGGTCTTGCCGATGTAGAAGTAGTGCAGGCCACACCAGCCCATGAGGATGGCGAGCAGGCCGGCGATACCGCGGCTCTTGCCTGAAGGGCCATTGTTGAACACGCTGTCAATGTTGCCGTACTGCCTCTGCTGGCTATTGAACTGTTCCCAGCGGCTCTGCTCATTCTCGGCATAGGATACATTGGTCTCGGCGCCGCAATAGGGGCACTTCACACGGTTTACTTTATCTTGAGTGCTATACTGTTTTCCGCACTCGGGACAATTGTGAATGTACATATTACTACCTGTTTGATTATAATTGCACTTGTTAGACGATTTGTGTATCCAAAAAGTTGCAATTATCGTACCAATAATATCATAGCCACAGCGTTTTTAATGCGAATTTCACGAATTTGATGTCTTGCACTAGTTTAAGAATCAGTCGAATTCGCGAAATTCACATTAAAGAGATTAACGCCTGCGCTGGTTGCCCTTGGCCTGCTGCTGGCGCTGCAGGGCCTGTTGCTGCTTCTGGGCTTCCTCCAGGCGGGCCATCCACTTGCTCTTTTTCTTTGGTTTGGCAGCGTTGGCAGCCATGGTGGCGCGCACCTTGTCCTCGCTGACGAACAGACGGCTCATGTAGGTCTGCAGGATGGTAATCAGCGTGAAGATGAAGTAGTAGTAGCTCAAACCTGCGGCGTAGTTGTTGAAGAAGAACAGGAACATCAGCGGCATGAGGTACATCATCCACTTCATGCCCGGCATCGATTGCGACGAGGGCTGTGATTTGGTGGTGAGCCAGGTGTAGATGATGTTGGTTGCCGTCATCAGCAGGCAGAAGAGGCTCAAGTGGTTACCTAACAGGCTTGACAGGATGGGAATGTTTCCACTCCATTCCCAAATCTTGTCAGGGGCACTCAAGTCATTGGCCCACAAGAAGGACTGCCCTCTCAACTCGATGCACGAGGGGAAGAAGGTGAACATCGCAATCAGGATAGGCATCTGCAGCAGCATAGGCAAGCATCCGCCCATGGGATTGGCACCTGCCTGACGGTAGAGCTCCATGGTCTTCTGCTGCTTCTTCATGGCATCCTCCTGATTGGGATATTTCTCATTGATCTTGGCGATGTCGGGCGCCAGAATGCGCATCTTGGCCTGCGAAATGTAGGTCTTGAACGTGAGTGGCGACAGGACAATCTTGATGAGGATGGTGAGCACCAGGATGATGAGTCCGTAGTTGCTCATGAACTTACCCAGCCAGTGGAACACGGGAATGATGACGCCGGTGTTGATCCAACGGAAGAATTTCCAGCCCAGAGGGATGAGATGGGTGAGCTTCAGGTCCTCCTTGGGGGAGAACTTGTCATAGCTCGACAGCATATAGTAGCGGTTGGGGCCCAGATAGAAGTAGAACGATGCGGGGTTGGGATTATCGCTCGAGTAGGGCACCATGGTGTGGATGTTCACATCCTTCAGGTACTTCTCATAGTCGGGCGTATCTTTGGTCTCCATGCTCGTCATCTTGGCCGAAGAGAAGGCGCTGTCGGCGATGAACACAGTCGAGAAGAACTGGTTCTTGGCGCTCACCCACTTGAGCTTTTCCTTGACCTCTTTCTCGTCGTTGCCGTTCTCGCTGGTGTGCTTAACGTCGCCGCCCTTGCCTGCAAACTTGTAATAGATGCCGCTGTTGCGCTCCTCAAACTGCTTGCCGAACTCATGGCGTGATATCTTCTGGTGCCAGTCCAGGTCCACAAGGTTGATGTTGAGCGGGATGAGGCGGTTCATGCTCTGCTGAACCATCTCCATGCGCACCATGTAGGTCCCGGGAATGAGGGTGTACTTGAGGCCCCATTGTGCGCCGCCATCCAGCGTGAGGTTCATCAACACGGTGCTGTCGTTGAGCTGCTTGGGCTCGAAATAAAAGTTCTTGGTCTCAAAGCGCTGCGTGTTGTTGCTCAGCGTGAAACTGTAGTCGTTGTCACCCTTGTCAAAGAGCACCAGTTGCGGCGCGTTGTAAGTTTTGTAGCCCTTGAGTGTGGCGCGAGCAATGATACCTCCCTTGGTGCTGAGCTCGACCTTTAGGGAGTCGTTCTCGAGCGTCACCATCTTTTCGGTGCCTGTGAGAGATGCGGCAAACGAGCCGTTCTTGGCATACATGTCGAGAGTGCGCTGCACGGCTTGAACTGCCAGGTTGTGTACTGCAGGGTTGGCGCTGCTTGCGGCTGTCACCTCGTCCCACTGTACGGTGGTGTCGGCCACAGTAACGGTGCCGGCAATCTTACCGTCCTTGAGCGAGAGCACAACGCCCTCGTTGTTGATAGCTGCATTTTCCTTAGGCATGTTCTGCAGAATACTCGACAGTCGTGCAAGTTCAGACGTGCTCAAGGTATCCACATTGCCCATCACGGCATCATTCTTTTGCGCTGCCTGCTGGACGGCGGCGATAGAGTCCATTTGCCGCTGTTGTTCAGCCCTTTCGGCCTCGCTGGGTTGTTGCAGCCACATGAAGCCGAAGATGACGACTCCCATGAGCAACATTCCAATCAAAGTGTTTTTATCCATATATTTAGTATTATAGTTTCTAGTTCTTAGTTTTAAATTTTAAGTTTTAAGCGTGATCGCCTGTCATGAGACCAACTTAAAACTCACAACTACAGTCTTTAAGACTGGGCGCTGATGACAGCTTCGATAAAGGACATGAAGAGCGGGTGGGGGTTGAGCACCGTGCTGCTGTACTCGGGATGGTATTGCGTGCCGATGTACCAGCGCTTGTCCGATAACTCGATGACCTCGGCAAGACCGCTTTCAGGGTTCACACCTGCAATCGTCATGCCTGCCTTCTCAAACCTTTCACGGAATTCGTCATTGAACTCGAAGCGGTGGCGGTGCCTTTCCTCAATGTCAGCCACACCGTAGGCTTCAGCAACTTTCGTGCCAGGCTTCACATGGCAGGCATAGCCTCCCAGACGCATGGTCCCGCCCATGTTGGTCACTGTCTTCTGGTCTTCCATCAGGTCGATGACGTTATAGGGCGTCTTGGGATCCATCTCGGTACTGTTGGCCGAGGTCAGCCCCAGCACATTTCGGGCGAACTCAATGACCATGCATTGCATGCCCAGGCAAATGCCGAATGTGGGCATGTCGTGTTCGCGGCACCAGCGCAGGGCGATGTACTTGCCCTCCACGCCGCGCTGCCCGAAACCGGGAGCCACCACGATGCCGTCATGGCTGCTAAGCAATTCCTCGACGTTGCCGTCGTTGATGTGCTCGCTGTTGATATAGTCGAGTTTGAGTTTGCGGTCATGATAGGCACAAGCGTGAAGCAGACTCTCATCAATGCTCTTGTAGGCGTCCTGTAGCGAGACATACTTGCCCACCAGGCCAATGCGCACTTCCTTTTGAGCTCCTTTGAGCTTTGCGAGGAAGTCGTTCCACTTCGACAGGTCGGGCTCGCCTTTGACCTCCAGTCCAGTCTTCTCAATGATGATGTTGTCCAGACGCTGCTCGTGCATCTTGAGGGGCACCTCATAGATGGTGGGCACGTCGAGGCTTTGAACCACGGCGTCGGCGCTCACGTTGCAGAATTGTGCCACCTTCTTGAGCATTGTGGGAGGCAGCTGGCGCTCGGTGCGCAGCACCAGGATGTCGGGCTGGATACCTTCCTGCTGCAACAGCTTGACGCTGTGCTGCGTGGGCTTGGTCTTGAGCTCCTTGGCTGCGGCGATATAGGGGACATAGGTCAGATGCACGCAGATGCAGCGGCGTCCCAGTTCCCAGCGCAACTGGCGGATGGCTTCGATGAACGGCAACGCCTCGATGTCGCCCACAGTGCCGCCAATCTCGGTGATGACAAAGTCATACTTGCCGGTGGTGCCCAGCAGCTTCACGTCGCGCTTGATCTCATCGGTGATGTGCGGAATGATCTGCACGGTCTTGCCCAGGTAGTCGCCGCGGCGCTCCTTATCGATGACGCTTTGATAAACACGGCCCGTCGTGACGTTATTGGCACGCGTGGTCTTGATGTTGGTGAAGCGCTCATAGTGCCCCAGGTCCAGGTCGGCCTCATGGCCGTCGATGGTGACGTAACACTCGCCGTGCTCATAGGGGTTGAGCGTGCCCGGGTCGATGTTGATGTAGGGGTCAAACTTCTGGCACGTCACGCTATAGCCGCGCGATAGCAGCAGGCGTGCTATGCTCGATGCGATGATGCCTTTACCCAATGACGACACGACACCGCCGGTGACAAAAATGTATCTTGTTTCCACTTGTTTTTGCTTTTTCATTTGAATTCAACCTACAAAAGTAATACTTTTTTCTCACTTCCTATCCGAAAATGGCAGGAAACAGCGTTAAATGCTTTTCTCAACTCTATAATCGGGCATCATAGTTGATGACTGCCGATGTGTGGATTTAGTAGTTATAATTAAGCAGATAAATGGGTCCGAAGTGCCGATCGACTGAAAAATAATTGTACCTTTGCGCCACACAATAATAATCTACACATTCACTAATATGATAGTTTTGATGATCAATGTGAAAACCATGATGTTGCTGGCGCTTGTGGCGGTCATTGCTGTTTCATGCGTCACAAGCATGAGACATCGTTCTGTGCCTCAACAGATTGCCCCCTCGTGGTCCGATGTCGGCGTCGACGAGTTCCAAACCTTGATAGCCGACCCCAGTGTGCAGCTGCTTGACGTGCGCACTCAGGAAGAGTTCGACGAAGGGCACATCTCCGGGGCACTGCTCGTTGACGTCAACGACTCGGCGTTTGTCGAGAACGCCCTGGCCGTGATTGACCGCCAGCGCCCTGTCGCCGTCTATTGCCGCAGTGGCCGTCGCAGTGCCCGTGCCGCATCGCAGCTCGCCAACCAGGGTCTCACGGTGACCAATCTCAATGGCGGCGTGATTGCTTGGCAGGACAACGGCAAGACGTTGGTGAAATAATGGCCTGTCGCAAGCATTACAACGTGGTGGCCGCCGTCATCGAGGTCGACGGCAAGGTGCTGTGCATGCAGCGAGGCATCACCCGTTATCCCTATACCAGCCACCGATGGGAATTCCCTGGCGGAAAAATCGAGCCGGGCGAGACTCCCCAACAGGCATTGCATCGCGAGATTATCGAGGAAATGGATTATGACATCCAGGTCCACGAACTGCTCGCCACCGCCACACATGATTATCCCGATTTTACCATCACCCTCTCAGCCTATCGCTGCACGGCAGCGACTACGGCATTCACCATGCGCGAACATGTCGCTAGCCGTTGGCTGCAATGGAACGAACTCAACACCCTCCAATGGTGTGCTGCCGACGAGCGACTCATCGCCCTCTTCCCCGAAAAAAATAGACTTTAGACATTAGACGCTAGACGTTAGACGTTAGACATTAGACTTTAGACGCTAGACATTAGGTGTTAGGCGTTATTCTCTAACCTCTAACCCTTAACCTTTAACCTGCTCGCAACGCGAGCATCAATTAACCTGCTCGCAACGCGAGCATCAATTAACTTGCGAACGCAGCGAGCATGAAAAAAAAACAATCTGGGGCGCGCTATCGTCAGCGCACCCCAGATCTCAAAATAATTTAGTACTATTACTGTGGTTATAAATCGTTATTCTTCTGCGAAAAATATCAATTTCAGTAATTACTTCATCACCTTCATCGTGCTGGTCGAGCCATCACTGTAACGGGTTACAATGATGTTCATGCCCTTGAACGGCTTGCTCGACTGCATACCCTGAGCATTGTAGTAGGTAACACTTACTACCTCAGAACCGCCGAACAGTTCGTTGACTGCGGTCACAACGCTTTGTGCAGAAGGAGCACCCTGGCCGATGAAGAATTCTTCAGCATCGTTGCCAAGACGGAGCTTGCTTCCGCCCTCTTGCTGACCACCCTCTTCAACCACTTGCCTGTAGTAGAAGCGGACGATGAAAGTTACGTTCTGGGGATCCTCAGTGACAGGAACACCAAACGCCCAAGGCAGTTTGTAGGTGTCGCTAGGCAACCAGTCGCGACCGATAGTCACAATGTTCTGAGCAGGATCCACAACAATCACGCTGTCCAGCATGAAGGGAACGGTCTTCGGTCCATTGTCAACGAGAGCGTTATCAACAGACGTGAAGTCACGGGCGCCCTCATAGGTGCACCATGCACGGAACATGTAAGGCTCATAGGTGTATACGTCACCATCGCCAGCAGTCATGGTTACAGGACAAACGCCTGTAATCTTGATTTCAGGATAGTAGATGCAATATTCCACATTGTTACTATCTTTGAACTTGCCCCAAGGGCTGGTCGTGTAATATATCTTGGCCTCAGCAGTAACTTCACCCAGCGTCTGGCGCTTGATGTCCGAGCCATAGGAGTTGTTCTTGCCGTCACCACGGGCGGTGTACAGACCAAATGTCCAGATAACGGGCACATAGGCCAGGTTATCGTCATAAGCAGCTTCTACCCAGTTGGTGTCGAGGCGCTCAACGATTTCGTTAGCCACGTGGTCATAGTGAGGAGCAATACCACTGGGGTAAGTCTCCTTGAAGAAGAAATGAACGTTCTCGTTTTCATCCATCTCCTCATACTTCTGGAGCTGGGATACGCGGTAAGAATCGGCAATCGTGGGATAGTAATCATTCTTTTTACCGCGATAGAGGTTGTAGTACAGCACATTGCGATCGGGATTGACGTCAAAGTCCATCTCGGTATTCACCACGTTGGCCTTCAAATGCATATCCTTATCACTCTTAATCTGTTCCATCGTGTAGAGACCTTGCATCGTTGAGCTGGTCTTATACACGGGGATGCTCACTGGCGTACTGCGCTGCTCCTCGCCATTAACGGTCTGCCTCAAGGTGTAGGTGTAATGGTCGGGATGATCATTGTTTAACGTCGATACGCGGAACTGGTCGATCAGCATGATGTCCTCATCGTCTTTCAGGAAGCTGAGCAGGTCGTTGGGATTGTTATACTCGCCATCCATCTCCGTCCAACCTGAGCCGGCAGGAATGTCAATCTGCTGGGTTGTGGGAACACTCTCGTCCTTATTGACTTCCTTGGCTGTGGCGGTAACAGTAATGGTGTTGTTCGCATAGCCGCGAGGCACAGTGATGCTTACCGAACCTTCGTCGCTGACGGGATCATAGCCAGGCACATTCAGCGTCACGGTACCGTCACCGGTAGCGGTGATGGTCACATACTCGTCGCCGACTTCGTAGGTGATCACGGGACTTGCGGTCTGACCTTCGGACGGCTTGGTGATCGTGAAGGTACCGTTGGTGGCGTCGATAGTGATTGTGTAAGTGCCGCCCTCCGGGAAATAGATGCAGTTAGATGCATCCAGGTTAAGGTTACCTCCTGAACTGTTGCCTTGCATCCACCAGTCGCCACCGCTGACGGGACCGAAGACGTCTCGGGTGCCCCACGGATTGTCGTTACCCAACAAGCGGGCAAACAGGATATAGTCGCCGGCGTTAGCCGTGAGCGTGGCAGTATAGATGCCATTGTTGTAGGTCATTGGGTGGGTATTATCGTTGAAGTTCCAACCATTACCAAAGTTGCCCACAATGTACACGTCGGCAACATAGTCAACGGTGGCCGTTGCGTCAGTAGCACCGGTGGCGCTTGCGGTCACGGTGGTGCTGGCGCTCAGTGCGCGGCCCGTGTAGGTCACGTTCACGTCACCACCAGTGTTGCCGAGCGAGGTGGGATTCAACGACCAGTCGTTACCTGCGCTGACGTTGATGTTGCCATCGATGTCAGTACCAGTAACGGTCAAGGTAGCAGCAGCGGCATCGCTGATCGTCTGAGTAGCGGGAGAAATCTCGATCGTGGGATTCGTAGTGTCGATGGTGAAGCTGGTAGGCACAGCTGCCGATTCACCATAAGAATAAACTGCGCTGACAGCACAATTATAGGTACCGTCACTCAGGTTATTGAAGGTGTAAGTGAAGGTGTTGGCATCCACATTACCCACGAGCTGGCCTTCCTGATAAATGTTATAGGATACAGGCTGCTCTCCGGGAAGCATGGTTTCTAAAGCAATATCGTCAACGATTAAGTAGAATTCATCATGCACGTTATAGTGTCGGATAGCGAAGTAACCTTGCCCTTGATATTGGCTTAAGTCATAGCTATACTCCGTCATAGCATGGGTTGTGGTTATATCAGGACTAATTTTGATGAAGTCCGAAACACCATTATAGGAGCCAACGCAAACATATACAGCAAATACCTCATTCCAATACTGGTTAGGATCCTGTCCACATGCCCAGAAAGATAAGGTGCCACCCAAAGTAACCTCTGGTGAAATCAGCCAGTTATCAGGGTAAAGAACTGTTGATGTGGCTTTATCATAACTTTGAGAGTAAATTTGACCATTGCCACTGTGGACTTCCAAGTTAGAACCAGCAGTATTATCATTGTAATGCCAGGCCCAGTTGTAACCATCACCATCGCTATCTATCGTGGTAAAGGCAGTAAAGTCAGCTTCTTCTTCAAAATCCCAAATGAGCGTTCCAGGAACTGGAGCGATAATGGGGGCGTCCCAAGTCATGGTTCCGCTATTACCATCAGGTGTTGCCGCTACATTTTCGGGGGGCGGGCAGGCGAGTACCGCTGTCGAAGCAGTGGCCTCGTTGTTGGATGCCTCTGCGTCATCAGTGCAAGCTACGCTGGCACCGAAGTTCACATTCGTGCCACCTTGAGCATCGGTAGTCGTGTATGTGTAAGTGAACGTTGCAGATGCACCTTGTGCCAATGCGCCACCAGTCTGGGTGTTGATGGTAGTGCCGTTAGCAGTGAACGTCACCGTGTAGCCGTTCTCGTCAAAGTCACCATTGTTGGTCACAGTGGCTGTAAGAGTAACGTTACCTCCAGCACCAACCGTAGAAGGCTGGGCATCCAGGGCAATCGCCAAGTCGTGAATAGGATCGGTCTCAACTTCGTAAGTGAAGGTCACCTTTGGCAGGAACTGACGTGTACTACCACTAGAGTAATGGCCATTACTTCCAGCGGTTGAACTTGAATTATAACTATTGTATCCAGTATAGGTATTTTGATTAACACCGTAGAAATACGTGCGTACCCAACCGCCGTCTGTTGTCGATTGGAAATCCACAAGCAGATTGCCTCCAGTATAGGTAAACGGCGTGGTGAAGTTGATGGTCATCGTGTTGATACCCGTTGTGATGGAGTATCCTTGAGCAACAATAGTCACATTATCAGGCACAAGGCGGGTGATGGAACTCAGGGAACTAGCAAAAGAGGTCTGATTGGTAGTGCCTAATTTGACAGTCCATACGCTAGTACCGAGATTAGCACCCAATGCACCGTTTGCATAGAATGTCATCGATGTGAGAGTCTTGCCCACGAGGTTGGTCAACAGATTCTCAGGATAGATCATCTGGTTGATTTGGAAATCATCGTTATAGTATCCGTAGATGGGCAGGAATTCGTTGGTGGTTGTCCCCTCGCAGATGGTTTCACTTTCGGTATTTCCACTGGAAGCACTTTCACCAGTGATAGTGATGGACGCAAGCCCAGTGTAGCTGTCTTTCGGATTAATCACCATACCGTTGGAGACGTCAACATTAGTCCAAGTGTAATTGGCAAGGGAAGTTGTGATGCTCTTGGAGTCACCATTTACGGAAATATACTGGCTATTATAACCCTGATCCGCTTTGGCACGGATGACAACTTGAACGTTGTTAGTATAGCCTGTGAAAACACTAGCGGGAATTTGAATAGAGAACTCGCTCGGTTGTATATTTTCATCATTCACACCGATATAATAAGTCCCATCTCCATTGTCGCCCCAACCAGTATTAGTAGGATCACCAAATGACCAGTCAGCGGGCAGGCCATTACCATAAGACCAACTCCAGGTCTGAGTAGCGCGGTCGCCTCTCATTGGAGCACGGCTAGGAGCACGGTTGCTAGTTATTAAGGTAACAGTCTTCTGGATGCCGTAGTTAGGCGTGCCAACCTTCTTTTCGGTTGTTGCTGTCTGTATAGCCTTTTTCTTCTCGGCTTGATATTGCGCATTAAGCGACAGGGTGAGCAGTGCGAGGACTGCAGCAAAAATATATATCTTTTTCATCGCTTATATCGTGTTTATTTGTTATTTAATTCACCAGTATTCTCGTTATAACCATGCTCAACTTGCTGGTTAGTATTCCTATCGCGGTACTTGATGCGGTAGTAGGCCTTGTTGCCGTTCATTACCAGCTCAAGATCAATGATAGGCGTGTCCTCGCGATACAGGGTCAGCGTGCGGCCATTGGTACCTACATTGCCGGCTCTGATGCCACCTTCGCCTTGTATGCTCAGCTTATGTGGTGCCAACCAGTTGCGATAGTAGTTCACCTCGTTGTTGTTGGGGTCATGCTCGTTCTTGGCCACGTAGTCGCTCTCGTAGCGCCACCACTGCAGACCAACGAAGTCGTACTTACCGGGGACAGTCACGTCGTCGGTATTACTTTGGGCATAGAACGTGTCATGATTGGTGGCAGCGGTGGGGGTGCCGATTACGAAGTAGTGGATATCATAAGCGTCGGGGTTACCCACAGGATAAGGACCGGTCCAAGAGGTCTCGGTAGTGCCATCGGGGGTCAGGCAGATGGTGTCACCGTCAATAATCTGATACAGATAATAGGTCTGGGGAATATCATCGACATGGGTAATCACATCGAGGTTGTCAAACCAATTTACCGTTGCAATGTAAGTATCTGTCTCAGTTTCCGAAGGCTCAATATCGGCATAGAGGTCAATCATGTACATACCGATAGTGGGCTGGTGCTCAGGATCATAGTTTTGCCATTCAGAGCTAATTCCACGATTGTCAGGGATGTAGAATACAAGACAGTTCACACGGTTCTCGGTAACACCCTGTGCACCTGACATCGAGAAGTAGTGATTTAAGTAAATCACACCCTCGCAGTCATGGATAATAGGATAGGTGGTGCCCTGCTTCATCTGCTCATAGAAGTCGCTATGGTCCTCATTGCCACCGGCGACATAGGGGCTAAACTCCTCATACATGCTATAGAATGGAGCCCTGTCAAAAGGAAACTTGAACAACGATTTTCCGTAGGCTAGCTTGCCCTTACCGATAAAGTAGAACCTGTTGATGTCACCGGTGTAAGCAAAAACGGTACCAGCATCGTCATTTCCTTCATCCACACGCATTCCGTCGGTCAGCAGGCGGATTTCCTTTACGTAATTGGTGAAGAAGGTCTTTAAGGAGTCTTCATTATATGTGTATTCATCAACGTCTCCTTCAGGGAATTCATCCTGGAGCTTGACCAACATCACGGTATAACCAGCATCGTCCGGAGGGGTAACGGTGCCCGGGAGGTAATAATCAAACCCATAAGCAGTGTCTTCAGAATATGGTGCGGTGTTATGGGTGTAAAGCCCTGGGTAGGTGGAACTTCCGAGATAAAATTCGGCACTCGTTGATGAGTCGTAAAAGTTAAACGTATAAAATGATATTCGTAAATAGGGAGTTGTGTTATTCAAACTCCGTATATAACTTGCTGGAATGGTGAGCTGGCCATAGTAGCCATTGCTGACCTGAAGATAAGGAACACCATAATAACTTCCTACACCTCCAGTGGTTGTCCATGATGAAGGAAATGTTGTTCCAGAATCATATGCGCTCCAAGAGGCGAGAGGGTTATTATTGGCATCATAGAATACGATTCCATATATAGCAGCATAAGGATGAGCTTCGAGTTCTATGTCATCATTATAGTTGGTGCCATTGATATTCCAACCATACTCAATTGACTGATAGGGAATATCGTTTTGACGGTTTTCCGAGTACTTGAAACCGGGGATGTTCCTATCGGTGTAGACGCGCTTTAACAGTGCGATCATACCATCAGCGGTAGTAAAGGGCTCGGTGATGTTCTGGCTGCCACCGTCCCAGGTGACATTAGGAAGGGCCTGATACCACGACTTGGGGTGAATGACCGGTGAGGTCGCGCTGAAGTTCTGGGAGCGCAGGGGTGCTCTGAATTGATTGCCCTGATTCATTCCACTGAATATGTCCCATTTGACTTTCGGTTGCCCAATCGTCTCCAAGAGGGACTTGTTGTCCACGCTAGTAGCAGTCGTAGTCACTTTTTGCCTTTGCATAGCTTGTGCCTGCGCGCTACTTGTCCAACCTACCGCTAGCAGCAGGCCGAACAACAAAATTGTCATTTTACGTTTCATATGAATCACAGAATTTAAAGTATAATAATATTATATATAACCACAACTTAATAAATATATTTGCATCTGTTATGTCTAGGGGCTTAGCTTGAAAATGCACCGAAAACAGTAACTTCTCGAAGTTGGTTACGCTTTAAAGCAAATACAAAAGTAGTAGTTTGAATTTAGTTGCAAGTGGATTATTCAAAATTTTTTAATAATACTGCAAAAAATTATCATAAACAATAGCGCCTCTGCATATTTTACTATTAGAAACCATGAGAGCTCTTGATGCTCGCTTTGCTCGCAGGTTAAAGGTTAAGGGTTAGAGGTTAGAGAATAACACCTACCGTCTAATGTCTAATGTCTAAAGTCTAACGTCTAAAAAAATGGCCCGTCCATTGCTGAGCGGGCCATCGTTGAACTGAATTGTTGTTATCGCATTACCTTGGTGGTCGATATGGTGCCGTCACTGTAACGAATCACGATGATGTTCACGCCATTGAACGGCTGACGGGATGTCACGCCCAATGGGTTAACATAGGTGATGTCAACCACCTCCTTGTTAATGAGATACTCATCAATAAAGGTGGGCTGGTCGGGCAGATTCTCCTCGTCTTCCATCGCAAAGTATCCGCCCTCTTCACCCTCGCCGCGCATGCTCATCGATGCCACATCCGAGCGCTTGTAATAGACGCGGCCAATCAACTTGACGCTAGTCTGGCTGCCATCTTTGACAATGAAAGTGTACTCATTGGGCAGATATATGGAGTCAACATTGACGTCGGTCCAGTCTTTAGAGCCGATGGTGCAGCTGACGATGCCGGTGGCGCCATCGACCTCGCTGTTCTCGCCGATTAACTCGATGACTTCCTCACCCTCTCCTTGTCCGATGATGTATGGCTTGTATTGACGCCATGCACGCACCTTATAGCATTCATAGGTGTGGCCGTTGACATCGATTGACGGAATGCTGGCAGTAATCTCGGCCTGGGCCGTCACATAGACATATTTCATGCCCGTGGCATCGTCGGTGATGGGTTCGCGATGATGCTTGGTGTCATCATAGGCTGCCACAACCATGATTTCGCTCAGTAGTGCCGGGTTCGGTTCCATGCGAGAGCCGTAGGTGTTAGAGTTGCCCAGTTTGCTGTCGGCAACAACAACAGGAACATACCAGGTGTCGACGTTGACCACCTCGTCATTGTCTTGCAGGTTAATCCACAATTCACTGGCGCCGTTGACGGGATAGGTCTCGTCCTGAGCCCAGCTGTTGCCGGTCTTGGCATAGGTCGTGAAATTATCCTGGGCGATGTTGTGGACGGCATAGGCCACCGAACTCTGGTCATTGCCAGCAGCCCAGTTGGTCATGTTGACCGAGTTGTTTTGAGAACCCGCATTGTGGAACAGACGATAACCCGTAATGGCATCTTCGTCCTTGGCCAGAACCTTGACATTGCCATTGGTGACATTGGCAGCGAGCTGGCGGTTGGTGTCGGTCTCGACTTGATTGAAGGAATAGGGACCATACACATCGAGGTCGGTCTTGTAAACCGGCACGGTCACTGAGTTGCTGTGGATGATGTCATCCGAGATGGCCGATGCACTGGCGCTACCCGTGACGGTCACGGTCGTGGGCTCACCGTTGATGGTCACGGTGAAGGTGCCGCTGTAGCTGCCCTCCGCAGTGGGATGGTAGGAAACCGTCAGGTCATAATACTCGCCCGGGGCAATCGTGATGCCCGTGGTCGGACTCACGGCGAACACACCGTCAAGACCGGTGGCGTCGATGACGGGATCAAAGGGCAAGTCGCCGTCATTGTAGATGCGCACGCTGTAGGTGTAGGTCTCGTCAAGCGCCTTCTCGCCGAAATCGACATTCTGGTCATCGCTATCGACATAGCCGTGGATTACAGGTGTGACGGCCGAGCCCGTCAGCGTCCAGGTATAGGTGTTCGTGCCATCGCTCAACGTGAACGTTCCGACGTCACTGCCGCTGTGCTGGGGAGCATAGGTGATGGTGATGGTCACCGATTCGCCAGGAGCAAGTTCTGCCGGTACATAGTCGGTGCTGAACGCTCCCGAAAGCCCGCTCAGGCTGGGCGTGAACGGCAGGTCACCGTCGTTGGTCAGTGTGATGGTCTGCGTCGAGGTGCTGCCGGTGAATACCGTGCCGAAATCCAGGGTGCCCTCGGCGGGACTCACGCTGGAACTGATGGCGGCAGGCGTGATCATGAACCTGTTGTTCTTCGAGTCAATCGTGATGATATAGTAGCCCGGGGTCACACGGATGTTGTTCACGTTGCCCACGGTATCGAGCGGATTGTAAACACCCTGAGTCTCGGTGGTGAGCCACCAGTTGCCGCCGCTCACGGGACCGAAGCGATAGCCGTCGATGTTCGTGCCCAGCTGCTTGGTGAACGAGATGTAGGCTGCATCGCTGCTCTGCTGAGTCGAAACGGTAACAGTATAAACGCCATTCTCGTCACGGCTCATCTGGGCGCCGTTATTGGTGTTCCAATAGTAGTTGTTCACGTCACCGATGATATAAATCGGGCCCGTGTACAGGTAATCGGCCGCTACGCTGGCGTGCAGGTCATCGGCATTGCTGTGGACGCTCGCCGATCCCACCTGGTGCAAGGCCTTGCCGTGATAGGTCACGGTCAACTCGTTGTTGTCCTGGTTCAAGGCAGCACTCCAGTGATAGGATGCAGTCGTTGTCAAAGCGCCGCTCAGGTTCTCGGCGATAACGTCAACAGCCGCGCTGCGGTTGGCATCGGTTTCATCCTCGATGAACACCTCGCTCGGATCAACTGACAAGGACGGTTCTTGAGAGGATGGCGCTTCAACAAGGAAGTTCACCTTGGGCAGATAGGTGGTGGTCATTTCATCCGATTCATAGTGAATGTATCCAGGTCGGATGTCATTGATGGTATCCACTACAAAGAAGGTGTAACCCCAGTCACCAGTCGTGGGATTGGTGACATCAATGAGCAGGTCGCCGCCCTCATAGACAAAGTCCTCATCAAACTCAATCAGCCATTCTGTGATACTGGGATTGGCCGAAGTCGGCATATTCTGATTCCACACTTGGGTGAGCGTGGCGGTTTTGAATTGAGGACTTGCCTCATCAAAGCCGTTGGAACCGCTCGGCAGGTTGGCTAACTTGAAGTTGATGGATCCATTATAGAAATTGAGGCCCGAGAAATAATAGGTCTGTTGGTTTTGCTGGATAGAACCTGTCGTGGGATAGAACGTCATGGATTTAATCTTCGAACCCGCAGTCATTGTAGTACCCTCGAAAAGTCTTGCAGGGTAAACCATCTGATTGTGCTGGTTCTCATCGTGATACAAGCCAAGGACGGGAAGAGTCTGGGCTAAATATTCGCCATCACAGACAGTCACCTCGCTTAACAGGGCGGCCACACCGTTCAAGGTGACTGTGGCTGCCTCGGCACCGTTGCTGGTCAGGGTGATGGTGCCGGTGTGGCTGCCGACAGCCTGCGGCGAATAACTCACGTTGAGCACGTCGCCGGCATTGAGAACCAATGTTTGGCCGTTAGCGCGAAGGCTGGCTGAGTTTGCAACTGCCATGCTGAAGACATTGCTCGGGTCGTTGAGGGTGGCGGTGATGGGACCGGTCAAGTTCATGCCCCTAACAGTCACCTGTTGAGTGTAGGTCTCACCGGGTCGGCCGATGTAGTTCAACTCGGTGGAGCTTGGACGGATGATGGGATCGCTGGTGGCATAGTTTTCCAAGATGTACTTGATGCCTGCCAACGCGTCAATCTTACCGTTACCGAAGTGGCTGGCATTCGCCCCGTTGGTTACCCAATTGTCACGGATCGCAGTCTCCTGCATAATGGTTTTCACCTCACTCAAGGTCAGTTCTTTACCCACTTCTTGAGCGGCCTGGAACCACAGGGCAACAATGCCTGCAGCAGCGGGTGTTGCCATTGACGTGCCCGACATTTCACCATAGGGTGAAGATGCATTGTTCACTGTAACTGTCCCGTGATTGGAAGATGACACATAATGGTTCAGACCTGAAATGATCACCTGGCCAGGGGCGGTAATCCACGGATGCATAGTGCCCTGAGGGCCCATGCCTTCTACTGTATAGCTCGAGAAATCACTGATGTCACCCACGCTATTGGAGTAGCCGCTGCTGCGAGTCACATACGAGCCTACCGAAATGACGTTTGGATCCATGCACTCGCCATTGGCCGACATGTCATCAGTTCCCTTTGTCCAGTTGTGACCAGCTGTAGTCATGTAATTGTTGCCGTCATAATAGACGTAGCCGCCATTTGCCCAAATGTCAACGATATCAGAGCTACCCCCAATGGGATAGACCTCAATGGCCAATTTGTAATTACTGGTATTGCTGATTCCATTTGTGTAAAGCATGACTTGCTTCTTGCTGGTCGGCAATTGAACCTGATTGGAGGCATAATCGAAGTAAATAGCCAAAGTGCCACTCAAATTGCCTGAGAAAGTTATCTGTTGAGAGCCATTATTGCTGGTGAAACTCTCGGTCCTTAGGATGGTTCCTGAGGAATTAAGTACATAGATTCTGATTCCGATACCTGTAGCGTCGGTGGCACGGGTCCAGGCGTTGGCAATCACATGATAATAGCCGTAATAGGAACTGATAGGACGGATGATTGTGCCCAAAGGATTGGCACTTGATGAGTGTCCGGAAACTGCAAAACCGTCATATCCTGCTTCGTTACCTGTCGCGAACAGGGCGATGTGGTTGGGATGGGCATCTCCAAAATAATCAGATAAAACATCTGCAAATTCTGAATTGCCGTCATTGGGCAGTATAAAGCTTCCCCAACTATTGCTGACAACTACAGGCTTGCCTTGAGCATCAGCATAATCGCACATTCTTTGGAATGCGTTCATGGAGTGGGTGGTGGCCAGTTGGGTACCAGCGAGGAAAAGGTCTGCTCCAGGTGCCATGCCGCCGTAGGAGGCATTGGCGTGGTTATCGGTCACGGTGACGCTGGTGCCGCTGACGATGACACTCGAGCCACCGGCAATAGAGCTGGTGTGCGTACCGTGATCCTCGGTATTGTCGTCGGTGGTGGGTAGCGCTCCGCTGCCGGTCCAGTTGGCCGTCACAGAGTTGCCATTGTAGCAATAGGCACCAACGATGCGCGAATTACCATTCTTGTCTCTAAAGGCTCCATGCTGGAAATCGATGCCGGTATCAATGATGCCAAGGATAACGCCTGAACCATCATATCCATGCTCCAGGCCGGCAAGCTGGGCATCATTGCTCCATGCAAGTACGTCATCCACGTTTGTGGCTGTTCTAGTCCTGTCAGTTGTGGGCCGCATAATCGACGACACGTTGATTCTCTTCACGCCTTCAAGGGCGGCCACCTCATCAATCATGTCAACAGGGATGTTGGTGGTCAGCAGCATGCCGTTCTTGAATCTGCACTGAATTTCAACTCCGAGTGCCTCAAGCTCCTCAATGACACTCTCGTCGGTCACACGGATGAAAGAAGCAACATAAACTATTCCGTCAATCGTGTCAGGATCTACAATAAGGCGCTGTGGTTTAGGCAGCTGCTTTTCTCCCGGAATAGTCGTACGGCTAGGAGGTACGTCTGGGGCATCAAAGCTGATGCGGCCAGCCAGTTCGTCGAGGAACATCTGAGTAGTGATAGACATCTTTTCGATGTTAGCCACGTTCTGGCTCCATGCGGTTAAGCCGATGGCAACAAAGCCCAGCATCAGCGCAAAGCGTAATATGTTAATTGTCTTTTTCATATCTCGTTTGTTTAGTTTCAATAGACTTTACTGGTTACTGATGGGCTTAATTGCCGTGGTAGTTGCCAAAATAGATGATTATGGCCGAAGTTGAAAGGATACGGGGTGAATTGGCGTTATTTCCTGAAATGGTAATTGTGCCTCCACTCGTGACATTATCCACGACAAAGTAGTTGGTCGTGTTCCTTGTTGCGGTGTAACTTCTTCCATTAATAATGAAAGTGCCTGCACCTTGGTTGCTATTATTGGTTGTAATTGCAACTGTGACAGATTCATTGTTGACACCCTCGGGAATGGTAAAAGTGATACTATTGTTCCTATTTATGACGGCATAAGGTGACCCAGGACCAGAAGTGGTCTTATTGATTGTGCCGCCCCATGGTGCGCTCAGCGTGTTGTTGCCACTTGACAAGGCATTGATGTCAAGACTGCCGAGCACATCACCCACATTATAAATTACAGGTTCCTCCTCGTTAAAGGTGGCATAGTAGCTGTAGGAGTCAGGATGCTGATTGTCGGCTACTTCCTCGCTGAACACATCATTCACATAGTCAATCACGCCATACAGGTCCAGTGTGTCGCCCTGGGCGAAGGTCCTGCTTGAGTACTTGATTGCGGTGTTGCCGCCATTGGCCGAGAGGTTGTTGTTCTCGTCATAGTAGCGAACCGATGGAGTTACCGTCACCGATGTGCCAGCGACAGCAGCATTCATGATCAACTCGGCAAACAGATGTTTGGTTCCGTTTTGGGCCGTGCGGTAGAACTTGAAAACGTTATTACCGGTCTTCAGGTCTTCGGCAGTGAGATTGATGTTCTGAAGACGCAGCCGGTTGTCATAATTGTTCAACTCGCCCGCAGTTGTGTATTGGCTGATGTTGTCAACCAGCATGAGGCCAAAGCATTTGTTGTCAATCGCTCTGGTCGTTTGTGCCGAAACTACAGCCCGCCCGCTCGCAAATAATATAGCGAACACTAGCAGATGTTTACAAAAATGTTTCATGTGTATGAATTTTGGTGGTGAATAATAAATCGTGTCAATTTATCATTATCCAAAGGTGCAACAAATAACTTGAAGGTTAGTCAATTGTCCCATTGTTGATAATAATAGCAAGCGTTGCAAAGATAAAACATTTTGTAAATAATAAGCAAATGTCGGAATAAAAAATAAATTAATATAACTGAAATTGGTAAGAAAACAACGACCGCTGAAAGCGGTTGTGCTTCCAGCGGTCGGAATGAGCTTTGTTATTTAGATTATGCTTCCAGGTCGATGTTGAACTGCTCGTGCCAGGGCAGGCCCTGCTTGTTGAGCACGTCCAGGAACGGGTCGGGATCGAACTCCTCGACGTTGTGCACGCCGGGTTTCTTCCACAGCCCCTTGAGGAACATCATCGCACCTGTCATGGCAGGAACACCGGTGGTGTAGCTCACGGCCTGCATGCCGGTCTCCTCAAAGGCCTTGTGGTGGTCGCAGTTGTTATAGATGTAATAGGTCAAATGCTTGCCCTCCTTGTCAATACCGCTGATGCGGCAGCCGATACTGGTCTCGCCGGTGTAGTTCTCGCCCAGGTCTTGCGGGTTGGGCAGCACAGCCTTGAGGAACTGCAGCGGCACGATTTCCATGCCCTGGTAGTTGATGGGCTCGATGCTCGCCATGCCGATGTCCTGAATCACGCGCAGGTGAGTCAGGTATTCCTCGCCGAAGGTCATCCAGAACCTCGCTCTCCTGATGGTGGGGAAGTTGATGACCAGCGACTCCAGCTCCTCGTGGTACATGAGGTAGCTCTCGCGCGGGCCAATCATGGGGTAGGTGAGCGGCTTGTGGATTTCCAGCGCACCGGTCTCAACCCACTTGCCGTTTTCCCAGTAGCGGCCTTTCTGCGTAATCTCGCGGATGTTGATTTCGGGGTTGAAGTTGGTGGCAAATGCCTTGCCGTGGTTGCCGGCGTTGCAGTCCACGATGTCGAGGGTGTGAATCTCGCTGAAGTGGTGTTTGGCGGCATAGGCGGTATAGACACCGCTCACGCCCGGGTCAAATCCGCAGCCCAAGATAGCCGTCAGGCCGGCCTGCTCAAAGCGCTCACGATAGGCCCACTGCCAGCTGTACTCAAAGTGGGCCTCGTCGCGGGGCTCATAGTTGGCAGTGTCGAGGTAGTTCACGCCGCAGCGCAGGCATGCCTCCATGATTGTCAGGTCCTGATAGGGGAGGGCCAGGTTGATGACCATGTCGGGACGGTGGCGCTCAAGCAGAGCAACAAGTTGGTCCACGTCGTCGGCATCCACCTGGTCGGTGGTGACGTTGGGTTTGCCGATGGCCTTGGCCACGGCATCGCACTTGGCGCGGTTGCGCGAGGCAATCACGATCTCGTTGAACACGTCAGGATTCTGTGCGCACTTGTGTGCGCACACGGTGCCGACGCCACCGCATCCGATGATAATGACTTTACTCATAATATACCTGTTTCAGTTTTCAATCTTACCCGCAAATTTACGTCATTTCGCGCACAATACCAAACGATGCGGAAAAAAATGTAAAAAATGAAGGGTCTATCCTTATTTGTCTATGAAAAAGGTGGATTTGGCGAATTTTTTTGTCACGTTTATTGTTTTCGAGTAATTTTGCGCCATCAAATCACACATTATATAATACTATTAGTTAATGAAAAAGGTTATTATTTCCCTTTTGATGGTTATGACTGGCTTGCTGCCGCTTGCCGCCCACGATGCGGTAATCAATGGTGTCCTAGTTGATTCCCAAGACACAACCGAACTCATTGAGGCTACTGTCAAGCTGCTCATGGCCAATAAGGACAGCACGATGGTCAAGGGTACCACAACCGACTTGAACGGTGTCTTCAACATGAAGGGCGTCAAGCCGGGCAAGTACCTGTTGCGTTTCTCATATCTGGGCTACAACGATGTCATCAAGCATGTCACCGTCGGTGAAGACGGGCGTGATGTGAACATCGGTGTTGTGACAATGGACCCCAATACCATCATGCTCAAGGAGACAGTGGTGGTGGGTGTCAAAAGCCCTATTGTGGTAAAGGAAGATACCATCGAGTTCAATGCCGACACCTATAAGACACAGGCCAATGCCGTGGTCGAGGACCTGCTCAAGCGCCTGCCTGGCGTCGAGGTGGGCAGTGACGGCAAGATTACCGCCAACGGCAAGGAGGTAAAGAAAATCCTCATCGACGGCAAGGAATTCTTCAGCGACGACCCCACGGTGGCTAGCAAGAATATCCCTGCCGACATGATCAACAAACTCCAGATCGTTGACCGCAAGAGCGACTTGGCACGCCTCACCGGTGTTGATGACGGCGATGACGAGACGGTCATCAACCTCACCGTTAAGAAAGGCATGAATAACGGCTGGTTCGGCACCGTTAATGCCGGCTACGGTACTGACGACCGCTATGCGGGCAACGTGATGATCAACCACTTCCGCGACGGCAACCAGTTTACTATTTTGGGTGGTGGAAACAATACCAACAACTTGGGATTTGGCGACGGTGCCTCGGGTAGGTTCCAGCGCTGGGGCGGTGACCGTGGCGTGACCACGTCACAGTATGCCGGCATCAACTTCAACGTCGGCAGCAAGGAGGACGAGCACTTCCGTGTGGGTGGTGACATCATGTACAGCCACAGTGACCGCGACACGCGCACCCGCACAGCACGTCAGAACCTGTTGACCGACTCGGTTAGCTACTACGATGCCAACATCGCAGCCCGTGACAAAGGCCACAACCTGCGTGGTGACTTCCGCATCAAGTGGGAAGTGGACAGTAATAACACCATCGAATTCCGCCCCAATTTCTCGTTCAATTTCAACAAGAGCGAGCGTGGCGACTCTTCGCTCACCAGCGCCGGCGATGCTGCCCGCACGTGGGTGAACCGCAGCTTGAGCAACTTTATGAACGACGGCAAAAGCTTTGAGTGGGGCACCCGCTTGATTTATAACCACAAGGTGGCCAGTCATCCTGGTCGCAGCCAGAGCTTGATGCTCAACTACCGCTACAGCAATGTGCGCGAGGATGCCGATACTTATACCGACAACACCTACTACCTGCTGCCTGACGAGAATCAGCTCATCGACCAGACGGCCAACAACCGCCGCAAGACTCACAGCATCACGGGACGCATCTCGTGGACCGAGCCCATTGGCGACGTGAAGAACGCCCGCTTCTTGGAATTCTCCTATCGCGGCAACTACCGCTATACCACGAGCGACAAGCTGGTCTATGATAACGAGCGTACAGGCGCCTGGCCCGGTGGCACCGTCACCGATGCCGAGTGGAATGAGGGCTTGAGCAACAGTTTCCGCAACACGTTCTTCAACCAGGAGTTCAGCGTGGGTTTCAGGCAGGTACGCAAGGCTTATAACCTCAACGTGGGCATGTCGGTCAATAGCGCCATGTCCAAGAGCAAGGACCTCATCAACAGTGCCCGCGACATCGCCGAGCGCTGGGCATGGTCGGTGGCTCCCTACGCACGATTCCGCTACAAGTTTACCGAGACGCGCAACCTCAACTTCTTCTACCGCATGCGTGCCCAGCAGCCCAGCATCACCCAGTTGCAGCCTGTTGCCGACGTGAGCAACCCGCTGAACGTCGTCATCGGTAATCCCGAGTTGAAGCCCACCTTCAACCACAACATCAACCTGCGATTCGGCGACTTCGCTCAGGGTGCCCAGCGCAGCATCATGGCGATGATGAATGTGGATTTTGCACAGAACAGCATTGTCTCGACCGTAACCACTGATGAGCTGACAGGTGGACGCACCACCAGTTATACCAATGTGGGCGGCGTGTGGAGCGCCATGGCAATGAACATGTTGAGTTTCCCCTTTGGAGCCAGCAAGGTCTGGTATTTCACCAGCCACATGTTCACCCGTTATGGTGTCACAAAGAGTGTCACCAACGGTGTCGAGAACCGCAGCAATACTTGGATGATCAACTATTCGCCCGGTCTGGCTTTCCGCAATAGCGTCTTCGACATTGAGTTGCGTCCCCGTTACAGTTTCCAGAACACTACCACTTCGGCGCTCAAGTCCAACACACGCAACATCCACACTTGGGGCGGCATGTTCGACGGTACCTATTCGGCGCCCTTCGGTCTGGTCATCAGCACCGACCTGCGCTACAGCACAACCAGCGGTTACAGTGCCGGTTACAACAGCAACCAGTGGATTTGGAACGGATCTGTTGCCTATCAGTTCCTGCGCGACAAGCAGGCTTCTATCACCTTGTCGGTCTATGACATCCTAGGCCAGCGCAAGAACATCTTCCGCAACGTCACCGGTGACTATATCGAGGATGTTTTCTACAACTCTTTGGGCCGCTACGGCATGGTGACCTTCACCTACCGTTTCAACACCTTCAAGAAGGGTGAACAGCCCAAGGACCGCAATGCCGACCGTTGGGGAGGAGGACCCGGCCGATTCGGTCCTGGCGGTCGTCCCGGTGGTGGACGTCCACCATTCTGATGCGACAATAAATGTGAACCAAACAGGCATCTGTTCTTTTCGACGAAGGCAGATGCCTGATTTTGTTGATATAGTTCACAATTAAAGCGACAATAGTTACATAATTCAATAGTAAAAGTGAATGGTTTTGCCAATTGGATATAAAAAGGTCCAGATTTAACGTTTTTTAAACATTTTTTTCTGAGGCTCCCTTTGCGGGTTCGTTCAATTATACTAATTTTGCAACAGACAATATGGGAAAATTACTCGAGTAAACGTAATAAGTTACGAGAAATGAAAAGTTTATGTGTCGCACTCTCCATCCGGTACTGGCATTTATTGTCGGGGCTTGTTTGTTGTAGGCGGCCGCTAACACCTTAAAGATATTAATGTGATGATAGTTCTTCCGAAACGCTTTGACAAATCATGATGAGACCAACTTTATGCACTGAATAACAAACGATTATTGACAGAATTTTTTATTATTTTTTTTATTAACAATTTAAATTTTATTCAATTATGAAGAAATTTTTATTTACTCTTGCAGCTCTTGCTATGGCAGGAACTATGTCGGCAGCTAGCTATTTCTATGTTCCCGATGTAGAGCTGACTCAGGAGCAGCTTGGCACCAACGTTTGGGTAGACGTTTATCTGCACGTTGAGGAGGCTTTCGGCACCTACGATGCTCAGTTCACCTATGAGGGTGACATGGAGGTTACTTCAGGTGTGAAGAAGAACCCTGCAGCTTTCCAGCTGCCTTATGTAGATGAGTTCGGTGATGAGGCCGTTGTTGACGTTAGCGGTAACCTCATGGGTAACTCAACCGAGTTCATGGGCTTCTGCGCAACCGGTGGCTATTGGGATCCCGATGGCGACGGCGAGTATGAGCTCTATGGTGGTGTGAAGTGGGAAGCCTCTGAGGAGGACATTCTCTTCGTTCAGATCCGCATCAAACCCAGTGCTACTTTCACTGGCGGTACCATCGCTGTTAAGTCAGTTCTCTCAAGTGGTAAGGATGACCGTGGTATCCCCACCGTAGGTTCTGAGTACGTTCATGGTCCCCTGGTTGCCAACATCACTGTTGCTGGTGTAAATCCCCCGGCTCAGCAGTTCGAAGGCACCATCGAAATTGGCCAGCCCACCGAGGATGGTAAGGTTGCTATCAGCTACAACGGTACCGAGGAGTGCAACATCGTTGTTACTCTGAACGGTGAGGTTGTTGAGCTCGTTGACGGCATGATCCAGCTCGTTGAGGGTGCTAACGTAATCGCTGTTACCGTAAGCGCTGAGGGCTATGATGACCTCGTTGCTACCGCCGAGTATGAGTGGACCGCTCCCGCTGCTCCCCAGACCGCAGCTCCCACCTACACCATCGTTGACGATCCCGAGGCTCAGACTGTAACCGTTACCGCTACTGGTGATGGTCACATCACTATCCTGTGGGATGAGCAGCTCGTGGCTGAGGGTGAAGGCACCGCTGTTTGGGTAATTCCTTACGGTGACGATCCCGAGGGTGAAGAGTTTGGCTTCACTGTTTATGCTCAGGAAGAGGGCAAGGAAATCAGCGATCCCGTTAATGGCGAGGTTGTTGTTCCCGGCAAGCCCGTTACTCCTCCCGAGCCCCAGGAAGGCTATCAGCTGATTCTCGTTTACGCTGACGGTACTGAGGTTGCTTATGACCTGATGCCCGGTAACAATGGTGACTATGTAGACGTACAGGATCTCATCTATCCTCTGTTCCATGACATCTGCCGCTTCTACTTCAAGATCAACGGTGTTGCTTATGGTGCTAATGAGGACATGACCGAGGCTTATCTTGGTGAGGCTGAAATGAACCCCCTGACCGAGAACATGAACTACTACTTCGTTCCCGTTGGTTACAGCTACACTATCGGTATCCACTTTATCAGAGACATCAACACTGGCGACATCAAGGGCTACTGCGCATATGTTGCTAAGGGTGGTCCCACCGACGTTGATGAGCTCGTTAACGGTAAGGAAGTTGCTGGCGTACGCTACTTCAACATGGCTGGTCAGGAGATGTCAGAGGCTAACGGCATGACCATCGTCGTTACCACTTACACCGACGGCACCACCAACGCTGTTAAGGTGATGAAGTAAGCTGCTAAGCTTCAAAACTTAATCAACCTTTAGGGGTTGAGAAAAGTCAGGCGGTTCCCGCAAGGGAGCCGCCTGTTCTTTTAATGCTGGGGCGGTGATTCTCAAAAAAATAGTTAAATTTAATTGAGTTGAGAAAATAATGTGTACATTTGCAGGTTAATACAAGAATTCAATTAATTACAACTAGAGATAGCGATATGCGCAAATTGTTTTTATTGATGCTGGCAACAGCAATCACTGCCTTGAGCGGTCATGGGCTGACCGTGACGAATAACGCCGGCCAACTAGCCGATGCTGTGCAGAATAACCTCAACATCACAGCATTAACAGTAACCGGAACGATGGACGCCCGTGATTTCCTGTTCATCACTAATGAGTTGAATGAGCTGACCTCGTTGGACTTGAGCGGCGTGACAATCGTCCCGTTCAATAACAATAATGGTGCACTCTTGTATGGCACCACGACAAATTACCTGGGCAATGAAATCCCTAGAACGGCCTTCTTTGGTAAAAAGCTCACGTCGGTCACCCTGCCGTCAACGTTGCAATCCATTGGATTTGCTGCCTTTGCTGGCTGTGACATGCTGCGTTCAGTCACTTTGCCTTCGACTGTGACCTATATCGACGATTATGCTTTTGCCGGCAGTGGCCTGACGAGTATTAACATCCCTGCTACCGTTCAGGACATGGGCAAGGGCGTGTTTGCAAGGTGCGAGGCCTTGCAGTCGGCTGTTCTTGACTGCCGCTATCTGGGCGATTTCGCTTTCCTTGGTGATGTCAACCTGAGCAATGTGCAGATTGGTCCGAATGTGAATTCGATTTACAGGGCCGTGTTTTCGGGTTGCTCTGCTTTGTCAACAGTGACCTTTGATCCGTCATGTCGCATGACGCGCATTGATGACGAGGCCTTTATCAATTCGGGTTTGGAGAGCATCGATATTAATTCCCTTAACTTGGGTACCATTGGTGATTGGACATTTGCTCAGACGCATCTCTCGAGCATTGTGCTGGCCGAGGGTATGACGCGCATGGGTGAGGGCGCTCTGTCTCACAATCCCTTGTTGACGACTGTTACTTTCCCGGGTATGGGACACGACAGGGCCGGAGGCCGCATGGCTCCCACCCACAACCACACGGTGGCCGAGGTCAGTGATTATGCTTTTGCCGACGATAGCCAGCTCAATGCAGGTGCCATGCTTCCCAAGGGCGTGACAACCATTGGCAGTTATGCGCTCTATAATGTAAGTGCCGCTATCGACACGATGCGTCTGCCTGCTACTGTTGCAAGCCTTGGTGATATGGCTATGGCCGGTATGACAGGTATGGAAGTACTGAAGACCGATGCCGTTGACGTGCCCGCTGTTGGCAACGACGTATGGGCCGGTGTTGATCAGCCTTCTATCCCGCTGATTGCCCCGGACGAAGAGAGCCTCTTGGCCTACAAACAGGCCGACCAGTGGATGAACTTCTTCTTTGAGAATGATGATGATTTCATCGTGGGTGACGTGAACGGTGACGGCCACGTTACTATTTCTGATGTTTCGGCTCTTATCGATTATCTGCTTGGCAGTGGCATTACTATTAGCGAAGGTGCCGATGTCAATCAGGATGGCGGTATCTCAATCTCCGACGTGTCGGCCCTTATCGACATCTTGCTTGGAAACAATTCCAGCAAGTCGTTGTCCAGCATTAAGGAAATCTGTATGCAGCGCTTTGCATCGACCAGCGATTGCTTGGTAATTTCCGCCATGTCACTCCGTCCCGGTGAGACGAGAAGCTTTGAGGTCGCTCTGGACAACATCGAACACATCTACTCGGCTATGCAGTGCGAGCTTGTACTTCCCCACGGCCTTACCTTAAATGCCATCAAGGGCATTAACCGTGGCAGTGAGCATTATTATACCTTCATTAAGAACACGGTAGAAAACAACGTTTACTCAATTATTGGCGTCTCATCGTCGATGGCATCATTTGCCGGCAACGAGGGCGTAGTCATGAGCGTTACTGTCACCGCCAATGAGGAATTCGATGCCCAGGATGCTGAGTTGGCATTTGCCAATGTTGTCCTCGTCACTCCCAAGCATGAGGCTTATCTTGCTGCCGATGCCAGGGCTAAGTTGAATGAGGGAACCGGCGTTGAGCAAATCGTGAACGACAGGGAGGTAGCCAATGTGCGCTACATCAATGTGGCAGGCCAGGAGAGCGATGCTCCGTTCAAGGGCGTGAACATTGTGGTGACTACCTATACCGATGGTACAACGACTACAACTAAGATTCTCAAATAAGAGGAGTATGTAATTTTGCATAATAAAAAGTTGGCGCCACTATCCGTGAGGATTGTGGCGCTTTTTTGATTCTAATTCATGCCTAGCGGGTTCGAGAGGAGATTGAGCAATTTTGTCATGAGCGCTGAATTTTTGTTAAATAATCATGGTGTGTCGGGAATTTGAATTATATTTGCATGTTTAACACTTATCGAATTGATTAGACTTAGAATATGAGCAAGAAGATATTATTGATAATCATTACATGCTTTGCATTGAAGGGTGCTGCCCTTGAAGTGCAGAATACAGCTGGTGGTTTGTCCGAAAAAGTCACAAATCATGGAATCACCACACTCACGGTTAAAGGCACTATGGATGCCCGTGATTTTTATTTTATCGCCGATAACTTGCACCAGCTCAGTTCTATAGACTTGAAGGAAGTGTCAATCTTGCCTTGCACCATGCCCGATCGGCACTATTGGAGGCTTGACTTTGCCGCCGATGATTTGCCCATCTGTGCTTTTAGTGCAATGGACATTACCAGCGTTGTTCTTCCCGATGGATTGAAAAGCATTGGGGAAGCGGCTTTTGCCGGCTGTTCCCATTTGAACAGTGTCACGTTTCCCGCAGGCCTTGTCAGCATTGGTCAGTATGCTTTTGCCGGATGTGCCTCGCTGACATCGTTAACGCTGCCTGCCAGCGTTGAGGAAGTGGAATGTGGCGCATTCATGCGATGCTCGTCGCTGACCAGTTTCTCGGTCGCTTCATCTAGTCGCCTGCAGCGCATGGATGAAGCCGCCTTGTTGGATTGCCCCAACCTGAAGACCGTTTCGTTTGGTCAGACCGTGGAGAGCCTGGGCGAACGCGTCATGGCAGGAACTGCCATCCGCAATTTGGATCTTACTGCCAGCAAGAAACTCAAGACCATCGACGGCTTTGCCATGGTCCAGACTCCTGTCAAGAGCGTGAAATTGCCTTCAAATGTTACCAGTGTGGGTGACGGCGCCTTCCTTTATGACAAGGAACTGACAAGCATTGATCTGGGTGGCAAGATTCAGTCACTCAGCAACTATTTGTTGGCGGGAACAGGCCTGAACAGCACGATAGACCTCACTGGCGTGGAGTCATTTGGCGATTATCTGTTCTATAATGTCTATCAACTGCCTGAGGTGGTATTGCCCGAGACAACAACCTGGCTTGGAACACGTGCCATGGCAGGTATGGCTGGCCTGACGGCATTGACCTGCAATGCTGTCGAAGTCCCCATGCTGGGAGAAATGGTTTGGGCCGGTGTCAATCAGCGCTCGATACCGCTCACTGTGCCTGCAGGTTCAGTCAACAGCTATCGCAATGCTGCCCAGTGGCGCCTCTTCATGTTTGAGAACTCCTGGATCAAGGGTGACGTCAATGGTGACGGCGAGGTGAACATTGCCGATATCAACGCTATTGTGAACATCATTCAAGGTCATACCTATGATGATGCTACCATGTTGAGGGCCGATGTCAACCAGGACGGCGAGATCAATATCGCCGACATCAACGCTGTGCTCGCCATTATCATGGGTTCCAAGGCCTTGACGGCTCCATCAATCGATACCGATGACCAGTTGAATGCAGCCGACATCTCGATCAAGCCTGGAGAAACGCGTCAAGTGGAGATTACCCTTGACAACGCTAGCGGCTACAGTGCTTTGCAATGCGATGTGCTGCTGCCTCAAGGTCTGAGTATTGTGGGCACATCCGTGGCCGGAAAACACAAGAATGAGTCGCAGAACATGGATGGTGCCACCACACGCATTGTGGCTTATTCCATGGAAGGCCGCCAGTTTGATGGCGATGACAAGGCTGTGTTTACCATTACCGTCAGTGCCGATGCATCACTTGCAGCCGAGAGCGATATCGTTGTGAGCAACATCGTCCTTGCTGATGCCGACAATAACGGATGGCATGCGGCACCCTGTGCTGTGCGTGTGACCAACAGCACTGGTGTGGAGGATTTGACGGCAGGTACCGACCGCGTGTGGGTAGAAGACAACATCTTGTGCATCATGGTGACCGATGAATGCACTGGCCAGTTGGTAGCCATTAACGGCATCACACGTCCCATGACGCTCACGGCTGGAGTAAACCGTTATCAGGTCGAGCCGGGCCTCTATGTGGTGGCCCTCAATGGCAACAGTTACAAGATTTTGATTAAGTAACGGTAAAACTGACAACGACGATGGGAAAGAACAAACTCAAGAAATTTGCCGACATGGAGCGCATGGAATGTGTTTTCCAATTCCCCTGGGCTGTAGTGATGCAGGAGGGAGGGTGCCCCATGCGCGGCAAGTGGAATGAGCTGTATTTCAAGAACAACAACCCTATTGTGCTGGAATTGGGCTGTGGCAAGGGAGAATATGCCGTGGGACTGGCGCAGCGCTTCCCCGGCAAGAACTACATCGGCGTGGACATCAAGGGCGCGCGCATGTGGACAGGAGCCAAGCTGGCGACCGAAACGGGCTTGACCAACGTGGCCTTCCTGCGCACAAGCATCGAGCTGATTGACCGCATGTTTGCCCCCGACGAGGTGTCCGAAATCTGGATTACCTTCCCCGACCCGCAGATGAAGAAAGTGAACAAGCGGCTGACTTCAACGCGTTTTCTGGATAACTACCGCCATATCCTGTGTGACGGCGGTATCATCCACTTGAAAACCGACAGCCCTTTCCTTTATACCTACACGCATGCGCTGGTTCAGGAGAACAAGTTGCCTGTTGAGACCGATACCGATGACTTGTATGCCAGCGGCCTCGCCGATGACATTCTGGACATCAAGACGCATTATGAGATGCAGTGGCTGCAGCGCGGCTTGACCATCAAGTACATCCGCTTTGCCCTGCCCCATGGCGTGGAACTTGTTGAGCCCGACGTTGAAATCGAGCCCGACACCTATCGCAGCTATAACCGAGGCTTCATCCAGATGCCTCAACTCATGAAAGATGAAGATAACAACAACTCTAACCTTTAATCACTAACCATTAACCTAATAAAAAAAGATGACTATTTATCCAAATCTGATTATAGACGCCTTGCGCACGGTTCGTTATCCCGGAACGGGTAAAGACATCGTTGACATGGGTATGCTCAATGACGATATCCGCATCGATGGCAACCGCGTGAGTTTCTCGCTCACGTTCGAGAAACCCACCGACCCCTTCATCAAGAGTGTGGTAAAGGCCTGTGAGGCCGCAATCCTCGCCCATGTGGGCAGCGATGTGGACATCAAGGGCAACATCGGTGTCAAGACCGCCCAAGACAACCCTGTCCGCAAGATTGATCGTCCGTTGCCGGGTGTAAAGAATATCATTGCCGTGAGCTCGGGCAAGGGAGGCGTTGGCAAATCAACCATCGCATGTAATCTCGCCGTTGCACTCGCTTTGCAGGGCTACCGCGTGGGGCTGCTCGATGCCGATATCTTTGGTCCCTCAATGCCCAAGATGTTTGGCGCCGAGGATGAGCAACTCTATATGCACGAGGTGGACGGCAAGAATCTGATTATCCCCCTGGAGAAATATGGCGTGAAAATGCTTTCGCTGGGATTTCTCGTTGACAAGGAGAAGGCCATTCTGTGGCGCGGCGCCATGGCGAGCAACGCCCTGCGCCAACTCATCAACGAGGCCGACTGGGGCGAACTCGACTATTTTGTCATTGACCTGCCCCCAGGCACCAGCGACATCCATCTGACCTTGGTGCAGACGTTGGCCATCACTGGAGCCATCGTTGTCACCACACCGCAACAGGTAGCACTGGCCGATGCCCGCAAAGGCATCAGCATGTTCATGGGTGAGCATGTGAATGTTCCTGTGCTGGGTATCGTGGAAAACATGTCTTGGTTCACCCCCGCTACTCATCCCGACGAAAAATACTACATCTTCGGCCATGACGGCGGCAAGGACCTTGCCGAGAAGTTGGGCGTGGAACTGCTGGGACAGATTCCACTGGTTGCCAGCATCTGCAAGGGTAGCGACGACGGTCTGCCCGTGGTTCGCATGAACGACGTGAGTGGCGTGGCTTTCAAGAAACTGGCTACCAGCGTGGTCGAGGCCATCGACCGCCGCAACGCTACGATGCCTCCCACCGAAATTGTCCAAACGCATTAATTCGTTTTTAATTACATAACTTAAAAATCCACCGATTATGAAAAAGATTATTGCAATGCTGGCTGTGGCAGCTATGTTGCTCACCAGCTGTGGATCGGTTCCCATCACTGGCCGCAAGCAGTTGAATCTCGTCAGTGACCAGGAGGTGCTGGCTGCAAGTCTCCAGCAGTATGCCAGCTTCATGCAGACGGCGACCGTGTCAACCAACAAGACACAGAGCGCCCAGGTGACTCGCGTGGGACAGCGCATCGCTGCAGCCACCGAGGCCTACCTCAGGTATGCCGGCTTGGAAAGCGAGTTGCAGAACTTTGCTTGGGAATTCAACCTGGTCAGGAGCGATGATGTCAATGCCTGGTGCATGCCCGGCGGCAAGATTGTCGTCTATGAGGGCATCATGAACTTGGTGGGCAGCGACGACGAGTTAGCTGTGGTCATCGGTCATGAGGTGGCGCACGCCGTTGCCAAGCACAGCAACGAGCGCATGAGCCAGCAAGTGCTTGCCCAGTATGGTGCCAATGCCATCGGAATCTTCACCAGTGGCAAGAGTGCCGCAACCCAGCAGATTGCACAGCAGGTCTATGGCCTGGGTGCCCAGTATGGCGTGATGCAGCCCTTCTCGCGCAAGCATGAGAGCGAGGCCGACAAGATGGGCCTGGTGCTCATGACCATTGCAGGCTATAATCCCGATGTGGCAGTTACCTTCTGGCAGAAGATGGCGGCTACAACGACTCAGGAACCGCCCGAATTCATGAGCTCTCACCCGAGTCATGCCACTCGAATCTCGGATATTCAGAAGTGGCTTCCCGAGGTGAAGAAACAGTATGGTGGCAACTAAATGAGACTGTTTCGCTGCTTACTCTTAGTGTCATTGGCGTTATTGCCCTTGACAGGAATGTCGCGCGTCATTGCCGACTTGTTTGGCACCGAGCCGGGCAACATCTTCCCCTTGTTGACCAGCACTGCCCGCTTGGACATGGTGGATTACTATAACAGTGGCCAGCAAGTCTCCATTCTGAACAATCTGGAGGGGGAGAGCCGGCTACTGGAACTGGACAGTGCCTACCTCAAGCTGAAATCGAGCGCCAACAAGGTGGTGGAGATGCGCATGAGAACTGTGGGCAAGGATACCGTCATCACCGTCATTGAGACGGTGATGACGCTTGTGCCCGACAGCCGTCTCACCCAGTGGAATGTCCATTGGCAGCGATTCACCAGTGACCGCCTGTTCACCATGCCCGGCATCGACGATTTCATTGTTAAGAAGATGTCGCCCGAGTTGCGTGCCGACCTGCAGGACGCCATGATATTCCCGCTCATCCAGCTCACATTCAAGGGCGAGAAGCACGACATCATCGAGGCAACGCATGGGCTGGAACAGTTCCTCGCTCCAGTGGAGTATAAACGTTTTGCCGACTACTTCAAGCCGTCGATCAACTATCGCTTCGATGGCCTGAAAATCAAGCCTGTCAAGAAATAACCATGCCACAGCAGCCGTCACTTTTCTCTAATGTGCCCGAGGGGCTCTCGCTAACCGAGTTCAACGCCCGCATCGAGGCCCATCTCAATGGCAAGGATAATATCCAGAACCAGTGGGTGATTGCCGAGTTCAGCGATCTGCGCTTGAACCGCAGCGGGCACTGCTACACCGAACTTATCGAGAAGGATGACCAGGGCACGACGATTGCCAAGATTGGGGCTGCCATTTGGGCGGGTACCTACAGGAAACTGTATGAGAAATTCTTGAACTCGACAGGTCAGGTCCTGGCAACGGGTATGAAGGTGCTGGTCAATGTGACGGCATCGTTCCACCGCCTCTATGGCATGAAGGTGGTCATTAACGACATTGACCCCAGTTACACGATGGGCGACATGGAGCGCCAGCGCCAGGAAATCATCAAGCGCCTGACAGCCGAGGGCATCATCGACATGAACAGGCAGCTGCCGTGGCCCGAGGTGCCGCAGCGCATCGCCATCATCTCGGCGGCAGGAGCAGCAGGCTATGGCGACTTCATGAACCAGTTGCACAGCAACCCTTACGGTCTGCAGTTCTACACCTGCCTGTTTGGCGCAGTCATGCAGGGCACTCAGACCGTTCCCACGGTCCTTGCCGCCCTTGATCGCATCAACCGATACAGTGACTTGTTCGACTGTGTGGTCATCATCCGCGGTGGCGGAGCGACCTCCGAACTCAATTCGTTCGACAACTATGACCTGGCGGCCAATGTGGCCCAGTTCCCGTTGCCCGTCATTGTGGGCATTGGTCATGAGCGCGACGTGACGGTGCTGGACTTTGTCGCCTCAATGCCGGTAAAGACTCCCACTGCTGCTGCCGAGTGGCTCATCCAGCGTGGCACCGACGCCCTGGCGCACCTCAATGACCTACAGGATGCCGTGGCTACTGCCGTGCGCGAGACGGTGAGTCAGGCCAGGGAACATTTGGCTTATTTCACCAGCATGATACCTGCTGCAGCGCGTCACATCATCGACACCAACCGCATCCGCCTCGACAATTACACCAAGAACATCCCCTTGGTGTCAAGCAACCTGATTGCGGCCCAGCGCACCCGCTTGGATCGGGCCGTCGAACGCATGGGTGATGCCGTTGCCCGTACCATGCAGCGCGAGCAGCAGCGCTTGCAGGCCCTTAACGACAAGGCGACCTTACTGTCACCGCTCAACACCCTGCGGCGCGGCTATGCCCTTGTCAGGGTAGGGGACAAATGTGTGACAGGCGCCACTCAGCTGCACCCTGGTGACCAAGTTACGATGCAGTTTGCCGAGGGCACTGCCGATGCTACAGTGACAGAAATCAATAATTGAGCGCGGATGCCAAAATAATAGTTTAATTCGTGAAATTCGTAGTTTAAAAGAAAATGGAAGAGAACAATCAGATGACCTATACCCAGGCAGTAACCGAACTTGAGCAGCTTGTCCAAAAGATGCAGGACCCACAGTGCAGCATCGACAACCTCACCGGTTATACCAAGCGCAGCAAGGAACTCCTTGACATCTGCCGCAAGAAGCTCACCGAGGCCGACGAGCAACTCAAGCAAGTACTTGCCACCATCCAGCAGCAATAATCATGAAGGATTAAGGCAATACAAAGGAGCAGTTTTAAGAAAAAACTAAAAACTTAAAACTAGAAACTTAAAACTTTATATTACCTTTGCACCCGCAAACCGCAAAATAGCCCGCGCCTGTGGCGAAATTGGTAGACGCGCCAGACTTAGGATCTGGTAACGCAAGTTGTGTAGGTTCGAGTCCTATCAGGCGCACAAAAAAAAGATGCATCGTACTGAAAAACAGCGCGATGCATCTTTATTGTTATATGATTTATATCCCCGTTATACCACCAGATAACAATAGGTCGATTAAAGCAGACACGTCCGAGATGTTAATGCACCCATCGCCATTTACGTCTGCTGCTGGAGAGGTGTCACCACTCAGTAGCATATCAATTAAGGTGGTTACATCGCTGATAGATATATTGCCATCCATATTGGCATCTCCTGAGCCAACAATTTTGGCAAACTGGCCCCAGCATTGATCTGACATATAGGCACCAGCACATCCCCTGGGAACGAAAAGCGGTGTATGGTTATATACATTGGTCGTAAACATGGCAATATCATTCCATGATGGAGGTATGGTTGATTCACATGTGACCGATTCGATAGTAGGACTGTTATAGAATGCCTGTTTGCCAACCGAAGCCAATGATTGATGAAGTCTCACCGAAGTCAAACTGCAATTGTAAAAAGCATAGTCACCAATGGATTCAACATCATCAGGCACCACCAGATCTGTCAACTCGTCGTCATTCAAATAGAGATGACGAGCATAATAAAGAGGATTGGTCGTAGCATTTTCAAAGTTGAGTCTGCACCAAGCGGAAAGATTTGAAATATATACTCTCGTCAGTCCCGTACAGCCATAGAAAGCGGAGTTACCTATGTAATTGACAGAGTTGCCGATGGTCGCACTGGTCAGGCTGGAGCAACCCTTGAACGCACCACTGCCGATGAAAGTAACAGAGTCGGGAATTGTGACGTTGCTAAGTCCGCTACAGCCATAGAAAGCGTCGCTGCCAATGGATGTGACAGAATTGCCTATGTTCGCATTGGTCAGGCTGGAGCACCCCCTGAACGCATAATCTCCGATGGAAGTGACGGAGTTGGGAATAGCCATGCTTGTTAAGTTTTTCAAACATTCAGCGAAATAAGCAGGAATCCGTTGTACACTATTTCCAATAATGAGATTTGAAATGTTTAGGCCATAAAAAGGTGGATAATAACTAACACTACCCTCATAGGCATAACTAAAATCAGCACAAGAATCAGCATTGAAGTTAAGTGTAGCCAATGAAGTGCATCCATTGAATGCAGCTACACCTATAGTCGTGACTGAGTTAGGGATGGTGATGCTGGTAATTCCACTACAATTATAGAACGCACTATTGCCGATGGATGTAACGGTGTTGGGAATAGTGACGCTGGTCAGTCCGCTACAACCATTGAAAGCAGAGACGCCTATATCCGTCACTGAGTTACCAATGACTAAATTTGTCATGCTACTACATCCATAGAATGCACGATAGCCAATCGTTTTGACGGAATTTGGAATTGTCACTCTCAATAATTGCGCCAAACAATAAGCAAAATAATCAGGTATCCTTTGGACTTGTTCTCCGATATTTATTGTTGTTATGTTTAAGTTATAAAACGGGGCAAAATAAGACAATACATCTCCCCACTGATCCTGATGATGCATAAAATCGCCACATGAGACCGCATTATAATTAAGGATTCTTAGTGCTGTGCAATTACGGAATGCATCTGTTCCGATGGAGGTGACAGATTCAGAGATAGTAACACTTATCAAACTAGAACAGTTGCGAAAAGCATTACTGCCGATAGTTTCAACGGAGTTGCCCATGCTTATGCTCGTTAGCCCTGTACAGTTATAAAAAGCTGCGTCTCCTATTGTTTTAATGGAGTTTGGGATAGAAATGTTGCTAAGTCCGCTACAGCCATAGAAAGAATTATTATAGATTGATGTGACCGTGTAGGGAATCATCGTATTCTGACAACCCGCTATGAGAGTGTTTGTTGCAGTTTCAATGATAGCATTACAGTTGTCGCGAGAATCATAGTGTGGATTACCACTAGCGACTGAGATGCTGGTCAGATTCGAACAGTTTAAGTATTTGTAACTTATTGTGTTCCAATTTATTTTTATTAAAACGGTAGAAAAGTGATTGCGTGGATTCTATTGAGCGTAAAAACGGTAAAGATTTAACGTTTTTAACTTTCCGTAACGTCAGGTAGATTCATCCGGCAATTACATGCTCTTACGGCTAAAATAAGAAATCAGCCACATCAAAATCCATATATCTTCTTTCTTTGTTCAAATGCAGACTCTCCTCCTTCCAATATTTGGCAACAAAGCTTAACGGTATCAATATTGTCTATTGATCCAGAAGACATAATCATTGATTTATTATTAGTGCTTTTAAGTGGTACTATCAATTCTGCATCTCCCAAAACGGCGATATTAGGGTTGTGTGTAACAATGATAACCTGCCTATGCTCTTTTATCTTCCGTAAAGTCGCAACAATTGTCTTATAAATAAATTCACTGTCAAGATTATCTTCTGGTTGGTCTATTAATAGCGGTCGGGTACTATCCGAAAGAAGCAGTATCCCTAGTAATACCGATTGCTGCTGACCTAAAGATAATTGCGATATCCTTTTTACTACAGGTGTTCTTATACCAGCTACTTCGATATGCTTGGTTACCGTTATCTGTGGTAAGTCATCATACACAACACTCTCAATTTCCTCATATTGATGGCTGTCGTTAAGTTTAAACAATATATTATCTATTTCTTCTTCATTCAACAATTGTGAACCATTAAATGCTATAGCACGTAATAAGCTCTTATTCTTTGTTTTAACAGCATTCACAAAATCATAGATGCTTATGTTTCTTGCAATGATTTTTGCTTTAGGCACTTGAGACGTTCTCCATCCCATTAGTTCTTTAAGTGTTGATTCGAATTCTGGTGAATACAAATCATCATAATACTTCACATTTATTGAGAAATCGTCAACCGAGTTTTTTAAGTCATTATTGATTTTAAGAGCAAATGACTTGTGTCGGCGCGTAATCTCCTTCTTGTTGTCTTGCCGTTGTAATATCAAAGTCCTCCTTGTATTTGTAAGTTCAAAAAGTCTCTTTTTGTCTTCTAATAGCTTTTTAACCTTTTTGTCATAGTCCAAAATATCTTTGGCAATCTGATTGATTTTCCCAAGATCAAAAGGAATGCCTTGCTGTGTTAGTTCATTTTTCTTTTGATCAATTTTTGTCTGAATTTCAGTTTCTTTTTGTTGCCATAAAGTCAGTTGCTCTTTCAGAGCATTTATTTTTTCATTCAAAGAGCTTTTTAATTCTATAGATTTTGTATTCACCAACCTACCGAAATCTTCTACAAGCCCTTTTACCGCGGAAAAGTAGTCTTTACCAATAATTATACTATCATCAGTCATTGCAGCTACTTTTTCAAATAACGACTTATCACTTAGTATGTCCCAGTATGTTTTAACAAGGTTATTTAAATCTTTAATTAATTCACTACGAAACTCTCTCTCTTTAAGTAACGCATTTTGATACTTAACAATATCTGCGGCTTTAGATTCTTCCTGAATCTTCATTTTCTTTCGTTCATTCTCCAAAGCTTTTTGTGCTTCAGGTAACGCTGCCAAATTAATTCTCAGTTTTCGCATCTCACTTTGGTTCTCACGTAATTGCTCACGAAAGGCTTCGTCTTGTTGTTTTAGTACGCCTAAAGACAAAAAGCCGTCCAAGAAGTCAGATATTACTTGAGGATTATCCTCGCTATGTTGTATGGTATTAGCAGTATCACCTTGTCCATAACTCTCAATAGGTATTTCTGTGATGCCATTTATTGAGTCTGTCCGGTTTATGACATTTCCGTTCTTTTCTCTTTGTAGTGTTATCTGCTGACCAACTTCATCAACATAATCAAGAGTGATAATTTGAGGCCACACCTCAGAATCACATAAGCGTGATGAAGTGTGGTTTCCTGTAACTTCTCTTATAGACTCCAGTAATGTGGACTTTCCTGCACCACGACTACCTATAATACAAGTTAGATTAGGACTAAGCTCTATATCAATGCCATTAAGGAGTTCTCCCTCAATTTTAATATGTTTAAGAACTGGTCTCTGTTTTGGAATCTCATCTTCCAACCGTACTCTTGATTCACTACTCAATAGCGCATTCCTAAACGATCTGAAAGACAACTCCGACATCTTGAAGCGAGTCAAACGGTTGTTCCCATCAGCGTTGCTTCCAAGTTTGGACAATTCATGAGAATCCGAAGACATTAATTTGGCAAAATCCCAATGTAATTTGTTATCATTGGTATCCCGCCAGATTGCAAGGAGATTCTTGTGGTCTTGATTTGAATCTGAATCTGTATAAAGATATGATTCCTCTTTTCTTGTTATTTCAAGCCCCATTAGATTCTTACATTTAAAAATCTGTTCCATTTGAGGCCCAAACCGCTGAATCGTTTTCTCAAAGCCAGAATCAAGTGTAATGTGAGCCAACACACCTATACCATCATAGGTTTCGGCTTTCTGAAGGCATTCCACAATTCCTTGGTTGCATATTGACTTTTCATCATTGAAAGTAAGATTGCCGTAGAATGAACGAAGTTTATCAATCGTTTCAAAATATAATAACAAATGTCCCTGCGTAGTACTAATCTCAATTCCAGGAATAACTAATATATCTTTCCCATTAGCATACTGAACAGCGACAATACTATTCACTATTTCATTATGGTCAGTAATGCTAATCATTTTTAATCCTTTTGCTATTGCTGTATCTACAATGGCATTAGGTGTATTACAAGTATCATTCACATCAAAAGAACCCATACCATTCCCGTAAGAATGGATATGAAGATCTGCTCTATAAAACAATGCTCCTTGACCCATCAATGTATATTTATTTAAAAGATTTTACTTGTATTTCTACTTAGAGAAGCTATATTCTTAAGGTCAATATACCTAATAAAAGCGCAATTGTCAAAGAAAGCAGAGTTCCTGTCAACACATACTCAGACTTTTCACTGCCAGATGATGCTTCATTAAATCGAAGAATAGACTTTGCGGCAATAAGGAAACCTATAGCCTCGTATTGGGACATAATTACAAATAACAACATGAGCCCACGCTCCAGCCATCCAATGAGTTCTCCTGAATGGAAATTGCCATGATCGTTATCCTTATTTGGGGTAATGCTTACTTTGCAAGCCCCAAGAATAAGTAATATCATGATGTTTGCTGGTTTTAAAACTAACATCATGGCTAAGAAGGCATTTGTGCGCAGTGGGTGACTAATAGCAAACTCTTGAAGCCATCCGAATTGCTGCCAATCATTATTTGCAATCAGCCATATATTGGTAAATATTACGATGAAAGATATGTGTAGAATTTGATCGATCAAGAACACCCACAAATCATGTCGTTTGTTTGTGCCATCAACTAATTTCATTTGTTCAGAATTCTCTATCTTGAAGATATTCCACTTTACTTGTATATATGATTTAGACCAGTCAATCAAGAAATGAAGTGCCATTATACAAGCGGCAAGCCACCATCCCCTTAAATCCCATATGGCAATCCATGAGAGTATTCCAATTACCAGGGAATGTAACCACAAATCCATCCCCTTTACAGAATACAAAACCTTGTTCTTGCAAGAAGAACTCCATTGCAAATAAAAATCGCCCAAAACATGAGCAACAATAAGATTGAGAAACAAATTATTTATCATAGTTTTGAAGTTACTTTTCGATAATATATAATTGCCTGTTCTATAGCACTCCATCCAAGATCCTTTAATGTTTGATTGACCCCAGATACTGAAATACCCATTTTTTCAGCTGTTTTACTTGTGTCTGATGAAAGAATCCTTTCACAAAGGGTCTCACATTTTCGAGCCGTTGCATTATTTAATAGTTGATTGACCAATGTTAATATAACTTGTAATGCTTGTTCATGTTCACTGTCAGCCATTGATATTACAAATGAATATTTTGCTCGTCCAACAAGTTTTTCCATAGTACGTCCAGAACGATAAATAGCATCACCATCCATCATGTCTAAGCCTCGGTCAATTGTCTTCATTTCACCAATGCCTATCGCTATTCTAAGACCGTACCTATTAAATCGTTTGTCTTCTTGTATATTGCTTGGTTCAAACGATTTAACCCATGTCTTCAGAATCAGGGCCACTTCAAAAGCATCTTCAGGTCTGTTCATGATACATTCGATAGAGTCGCCTCTAACAATACGCCCCCAGAAACCATGATAACGGCCTTCAAGAATAGATAGGCATTTTTTCAACTTTTCGTTAAGTTCAATCATCGACTCGCGAGAGAGAGACGTCGAAGACACTACATCAGCAGATATTGCAGCATACATATGTTCAACATTTTATTTACAAGCGCATAGACTTGTTTGTTTTAAATACAAGCCTAATTACTTGTTTTTTTTTAATACAAGCTTATTTGCTTGCAAAGATAGGAATTTATCTTCTTACGGAAGCAAAAGGATGGTGATTTTTACACTTTCTTAATGTGATTTGATGAAAATGGCATCGTTTAGTATATAATGTATGCAAATTTTGTCTAAAACAAGGCTGTAGCATAACAAAAAGAAACGATTTGTGTTGAAAAATGACTACCTTTGTACCCACGGATCAGGAAATTGGCGAATATGACAACAAAAAAGCACTTTGATTCCTACCATGAGGGGCTTACGGAAGTACTGTATGGAGCACGGGGAGAGGTGTGTAATGGAGAGGAGCTAGACACAAAAGGTGGCGGGCGATTCTGGGTGGGGGCGGTTGTCTTACACCATTCACAAATTGACAGCTTTGTTTGTAGCATTATATGCCAAGCAAAGAGAAGATTTGTATCCTCTCAAAGCTAAAAAACGAGATAATATAATTATAATTTATCAATTATATGTTATACCACTACACATCAATACAAGCTTTGGAAGGAATAATAAGAGAAGCTCCTTCTGACCGTGGTTTATGTTTTTGGGCATCTAGATATGATTGCTTTGGTGACCAAAAAGAATACAAGTTAGGAATTGAAGTCATCAAGAAACTTCTACCCAAAGTAGAAAGAAAATTACAACCCGATAGGCAAATAGCAACCGCTTTTGTGTGGGATGACATAAAAGTGAATAAGATGCTTCCATTGCCCTATGTAATATCATTCACAAAGCGATTTGACAATGATTATATGTGGGCTAATTATGCTGATAAAGGACGGGGCGTAGTGTTAGCTCTTGAAGATTCAGAAAATATTCCTATAAAAGATATGCCTAGTTTATCGATGAGACCTTGTTTATATATAGGAACCATGTCAGACGAGGATTTGCTGAGAGAGATAGAAACAGAGTATTATAATGGGGTGTGGAGTATGCTCACAGGTCCGAAGAAAGATTTAGCATTTGGATTATTAAAAGAAAGTCCACAACTTTTTGTAAGGTTTATTGCGATGTATTTACTTGCCTATGTCGCAACTAGGATAAAAACAGATCAGTATGATAGGGAAGAAGAAATCAGGGCAATAATTCCATCTCAACGTCCTATTCCTGAAATAATCACACTATTCAATCAAGCAAAAGATGATATTAATGCCCTTGGGATTGACGCAAATGCAATGATACAAATGATTGAAAATGAGAAATTACGTAATAGACCTAATGGAGAAAAAGTGTATTATAAAGAATTGTACTTGCCTAGCAGAATCCTCACGAAAGTATATATTAAAGATCCATCCAAATATCATGAAGTGGATGACATTCTACGTCGCAATGGTTTTCATGCTATCGACATAGAGATACTTCCATAGCATGAATTATTAATCCTCGTATTCTTTTATAGTTCCCAATAAAGTAGAAGTGCCAAACATAGACAAAAAAGGGGTCAACCATTACCGAACAAACTGCTGGCATTCGGCAGTTGGTATACGACAAAAAAGCCCCAAAAGTATTCGATCTTGGGGCCAATTATTTATCTACAGTGGCAATAGCAAATGTGATTTGGGGGGCAATCAAGTATTTGTTTTTTGGGGTTATTCACTAAAATGGGCATTCTTTGAAGTCGGGCAGTGTTGCACTAGCTGACCTTACATAATTACTTACGAGACCTTGATACTTCTTGGGTAAGCACTCCACTATGACACTACAATATAAAGACCATAAATCTTGATTATACAAATGATAATCCCTTTCCCATTTCTCGCTTCTTTCCTTGTAAATTTTATTGACTTTTTTGTCCCATTTTTTATATGCTTGGATTTCTTCGACCAATCCAAGATTACCCATAAAATCAAGGATATACTCGATATAATTAAATAAGGATGTTGATATTCCGCCTAAATCCAGTTCATAACTAAGATCTATATCATGTTTATATAGACGCAATGGAATATTTATATTCTCATTGACGAATTGAATAATGTGTTTGTAAAGGATTTGCGACGCTCTCCCTTTTTCAATTGTTGCGTTTGAATTTGCCAACACAAATAGATACTCAATATCTGGGCTACCATAATGCTTTGGAAGTCGATTAATATCCATTGTAAATAATGGATAATTCATAAGCCTCATACACAGGAAATCATAGTATTTATTGGGATACAATATCTCCATATTGTCAATAAGGTAGTCAATTGGGAAATGATCGATAACAACCCGTGCACATTCTTTCTCTCTATATTTTTCCCAAAGGAACTTGATATCTTTCTCTAAAGAATCATCCCAATATCGACCACAACAATTAAGATAAGCCCAATATCGATCCTCTTTCGAACCGTGTAAAAAAGCTTTCAGAATTTTGATTTGGATTACTTTGGACTGTTCACCGAAGCGATCCCTAAGTCGATATCTGGCATCTAATCTTGTGACTTGGTCTTTGCTTTCAAAATTCTTCAGAAGTACTGACACTGATTCATTATTCCTTTTGAGAACTCTATCTGCCAGCTTATACAATTCATCAGAATAATAATATCGGTATCGACCGCAAAGAATAATCTTTCGCTGAAGGGTTTTCAATTCTTCAGGACTGAGAGCACGAAGCAATGCTATTAACACTGGTCCATCACCTTCGTTTTCTGATTTTTGATAATGCTTCAGTATGTAGTCTAATGCTTTCATCGCCTTAAGTTGCTGGTAATTGAGTAACAAACTTAATTAAACCTCTTTCTCCCATCATCTTTAAGGTCAATTTTCCCCAGGATTTTGGGGCCAGTTGGTTTTATTAGGTTGATCTTTTTTTCTGGAAGCGACTTGGCGTAAGTTTCAATCTCTGCTATTACTCTATAACCAGATTTCACGAACTCTACATATTGAGAAAGACCGCCCATGAATTTGAAATAACACAGAGACTTTATAGGCATGATACGATCTAGCGCATTTTGTTCCCATTCACTGAGAGTATTTCCTCGATGATTCATATTCCGGCATTGATAAATATCCTGCATCAATGAGTTGAATTCTACATAACTCTTAAAATCACTGTTAGTCAATGCGGCCTTATACCCAATGAAATAAACAATCGACCTCACTTTGTCCATTGCATATTGAGCTTGAAGTGCAACTCTGGATTTTTCCACATAATATGGTTGACCCGTCTTCTTGTTTTCTCCATAAAAAACAAGTTTAGCAATTAAATAATCCGAATCAGGTCTATCGTTAATTTCCTTTTTGACAAATGCTGGGTATGCCCACATCTTTTCCGCAATATCAGAGATGACCCTTGCCTCACACAATCGATTAGTGATATTCTCAATCTGCTGATAAAGTGCAAGACAAAAGTTCCCAAAGTCATCTTTCCTTCTGAAGAACTCCATCTTAACATAATCCTCAATCAGTTCTAGAGTGATAGACTCTATCGGAAATCCTCTGTAGAATTCCGTTGCTTGTTTACGGATTATTTTCTCAATGCAATACTCATAAATCTGGTCGATTTTTTCATCTGATATTGAAACAGAACTTGCGGAAGGCATTATTTTTAAAGCCTTTCGCAGTTCCAAATCAAACTCCGGATTCTGTCTTGTGAGCTGAACGATCTTTTCTAATGTCGGTTTAAACTTCTCTTCCATATTGTCACATATTTAGGAGTGAGTCGAGTTCATTGTTGAGTTCGTCTATATCCACGGGTTTGGGCGGTGGAACATTATCCCTATTGGAACGGTGGATCAGCCAGAAACGCTTTCCGGCAGCATCCTTGCAATGAGAAATCGAAAGGCGTTCCTTTTTCTTCAATTCACCGTCTTTAATACTTCGGTTGATGGATGCTGCTGTTTTCTTTTCGGCTAACGAGAACAGGGCATAACGATGTGTGACCTGATCATTCTCAGACTGTACGGTTTCTTCAACAAGCTGGGGCATCACAAATTCAATAGTGGTACCGAACTTGGTTTCAAATGCTATGATTGGCCATGTTTCAATATAAGTGACGTCCTGGCTCGTGGTTTTTTCTGGATCGTTAACCTGCTTAGCCAACAGCTGAAACTTATCGTATAGCCTTCTGTAAACGGCATCGACATCGCCTTTGACCATCTTGAGATACATCAACTTACCGTCCAACACGTTTAGAAGCTCGGGGTTACCTTTCTTCACATGGCCTTTTTCTGATTTATACTTTGGCCAGAATACAGACATCGCCGCAGTGTATCCGTGGCGCTCCCAGATATAGAGAAGATTTCGAATTTCACGAACATATTTCCTGGTGACATTCAGTTTGTCGCTTACGATAATGCCGGTAACTTCCTGCCTAGATCCCCTTTTCTGTAATCTGGTCTTTGCTTCGTTGATCGTAAAACCTTGCTGCGTTATGATGCGTGAAAGTTCCTTTCTGAATTCACCCTGTTCCTTATAGACATAGTGCATAGAACTGAACGTGATGTCATCCGCATAGCGAGAGTACTTCAGTCCAAAGCGTTTGGCAAGACCTGCAAGACGGCGATCGAGGTTGTCACAAATCATGTTTGTAATAATCGGTGACGTCGGAGAACCCTGGGGCAACACATAGTCGCTGCCGTCGTTATGGCCGCTGGAAACTTTCATTGAGCAAAGGCCAGCTATAATAATGGCAATGTCTTCTTTGAAACTGAAAGGCTTTGCCTGTAACCTGGCACGCACACGGACACGGAATATACTGGGAAAGAAATCCTTCAAGTCAATATTGAAGACATAATTCTGCCCCTTATGGATGTTAGCGTTGCTGACTACTGAACGCCCCTCTGTAAAGCCCATGGCGTAATCTGAAGGCGTATAGATGGACTTAAACAACTCGTTCAAACACATCAACATAAGTTTAAATGTCCTGTTGCGAGGAGCTGTGATTTGACGATAGCCTCCAGTCTTCTTCTTTATCTTGAATTGTCTAAATCGGTGAAAGGTGTGATTGGGATTGCTGTAGTAATTGAGCTGTCTCATTGTAAACGGATGGAACAAATCAGGCATGCCCAAATCCTCGTACCAAGACATCTTGATCCGATTGAGAAGAGACAAAAGATCCTGCTTGGTCTCCAATCTGGCTGCCTGTTTTGCGATATAGTTCCGATCCATTGTGATAAATCAAAAAGCGGTCTTTGGGTTCAGGTCGCTGAAAAGTCTTTTCTTTAAGCATACATAGCAATGATAGATACCATAAATACTATCAATATCATTGATACTAAAAACAACGTACGCTAGTACGAAAGTGAAACGTAACGTGTCTAACGTTGTTATCCACAATATCCCAAAGGGAATTATGGACATCCAGCGAATACGCCGGACGAATTTCAAAATGCCTTCTCAGCTTCCAGACTTGTCAAAGACCGCTCGTTATCTTTTATGTTACAAAGGTAATATCCTTTTGCGAATCCTATGTTCTAGGTGAACCTTTTTTGTTGACATCACTCTTGAGAGTCGAGAGTCTCTGGCTCTGACAACGCATGGCTTTTAATGTGGTTCCAGAAAAGGTCACCGCTTTTGATAAGTTCCGCCATATTGATATCAGCATTTGAGGGATCATCTTGGTTCTGTACTCTATTAATCAATAATGACATCCTTTCATAACAGAACTTGTCCAAAACAGGTTGAAGAACTTTAATAACCTTGGGGCATGCCTTGTACCAATTGTCAGTCAATTCTAGCAAAATTCGTAAATAATGTGGCTTTTTATCGAGATTGTACTCTCCAAGATTTTCGACGAGCATCTGCGTTTCTTTAAACATCCAGTCTTTATTATTGCATATCGAGCAGACCTCATAAAACGCATCTGTCCAGGCATCATCGTAATCGGGCAGCCAGTCTTTTTTATGATTGTATAACACAATAGTATGAGGTGGCCTAACCCTGTTAGGGTATAATCTATAGTGATCTCTACCATATTGCGATAATGAAATTCTGTCTTTATTGAACTTGCCATTGTCATAAGCAAGAGATATGGGCAAAAGTAAGATGTCGTTTTTAAATATATCAATAAGGATATACTCTTGGTGCGGTGATTGGGGATAGAAGTTAGTATGAATCTGTAGTCGAAAAATGTCGCAACTAAATTGGTCATGGCCATTAGACCAGCCGATTCTATTGGATGTTTCAAAAACGGCTTCATTCGTTTCTGTTTTCTTCATTGAAAACTTTTGTGCTTGCTTGTCGTAATATAGTATCATAGGCCAATTGTTTTATTTTGTTTGACACTGCAAATTTCATCACAACTTACGAATTCTTTGTTCGTAATTGCTGATAACCTTCTTGCATCGATTCTATTCGTTTATAGACTTTCTCTTGAATTTCAGATGGCTCAAGGACAATGAGTTCGCTCCCAAATGAAGTGAGCTCGCGAATCAACTCATAGTTCTCTTTGCAGTCAATGCGAAAGAAAGCTCCATCTTTAAGCATTGGAAATCGTTTTCTCATTTCCGCTTCTTTGTCGCCTTTCAGACAACGTTGAGAGTCATGCAGAGGCTTTGTTGAAACATAATTTCTTGAACGCTCACTGACCCAAAAGTATATCTTATAAACCGGACTGTCCTCATAGAGTGTTACTCCAATTATGTCTTCG
>JAEEGL012243573.1_pt1 | contig 97451 bp, 76 predicted proteins | sample 9134231 | NCBI WGS metagenome assembly JAEEGL01 (sample SAMN16246548, study PRJNA631951) | gut metagenome | biome: gut microbiome; feature: rumen; material: fiber-attached | host: Bos | place: Iran: Karaj | collected 2018-10 | reverse complement strand
AGTTGGTTAGAATGCCAGCCTGTCACGCTGGAGGTCGAGGGTTCGAGCCCCTTCCGGATCGTAATGTGCCTCGGTAGCTCAGTCGGTAGAGCAGGAGACTGAAAATCTCCGTGTCGGTGGTTCGATTCCGCCCCGCGGCACTTTATGCGGTAGTAGCTCAGTTGGTAGAGCGCCACCTTGCCAAGGTGGAGGTCGCGAGTCCGAGTCTCGTCTACCGCTTGTTTTATTGGTGCCATAGCCAAGTGGTAAGGCAAAGGTCTGCAAAACCTTCATTCCCCGGTCCGAATCCGGGTGGCACCTTGTGAGCCGGACGTAAGTCCGGTCATTTTTTTATCCGGGCGGTACGTATATGATTCATACCATCATCGTAAGCGGTTACGAGAAAGACGAGCTTACATTCAAAGCAGCCTGCGTGCTGAAGCAGGCGGAGTCTGTGCTTCTCCACACGGAAAAGTGCGGACTGTCCGAATGGCTGAAAGAAGAAAGCGTCCCGTACACCTCCTTTGACGATCTGTATGAAAAAGCGCTGAGTTTTGACGAGCACATCCGCATGGTTCTTGCAGAAATGGAAGAAAGAGAAGGCGTGTTCTGCGTTCTGACTGCTTCCGACCGGGCAGCGAGGGAATACCTGATAACTCATCCGCGCACTCAGGTGATCGGAGCGGGGGATAGCGCCCTGGAAATGCGTGCAATCAACAGGATGCTGAAGACCAGCGCGTCCGATATTTCCAATATCAGCCTTCAGCCGCTGTCTTCTTGCATTGTAACCGAGATAGACTCACGTTTGCTGGCGGGCGATGTAAAGCTGATGCTTCAGAGCGTATACGGGGACGAAGCGGAAGCTTTTGTCAGAATGCCGCAAGGCCAAATCATATCCATCGCATTAAGCGCTCTCGACAGATTAAAGCAGTACGATCACCGCGCAGCGTGCCTGGTGAATCCGCCCGTAAACGCCGCGTCATACGATCTGGAAAGCCTTATGATGCTGGCCGAAACGAAAAAGCCTGTGGCGCCCAAAGAAGACCCGGACGAATTTGCAAGCGCCCTTTGCGATGTGGTACAATCTGTGTGCGCAGCGGAAAGGCACGGGCTTTACACGATGGAAGAAGTGTGCGAGTACGCAGCACAATTGCTGAATGAAAAGGAATGAACAAGCATGCCTAAAAACGAAGAAACCAAAAACCAGGCGGAAGGAATGCGCCTTGACAAATTTCTGAAGGTCTCGCGCATCATCAAACGCCGCAGCGTGGCAAACGACGCCTGTGACACCGAACATGTGAGCCTGAACGGCAGACCTGCCAAGCCCGGCGCAAAACTGAAGATCGGAGACGTGATCTCCGTTCGCTACGGCGAAAACGTCACGGATTACGAAGTGGTCAGCTTAAACGAGCATGCCCGAAAAGACGAAGCGGACGGTATGTACCGTATCAAAAGATGAAAGTCTGCTGTATCGTCGTAGCGGCTGGCAAAGGATCCCGCACTGGTCTCGGATACAATAAAGCCTATTATCCGCTTGCCGGAAAAAGCGTGCTGGGCAGGACGCTTAGGGCTTTGAGCGCATGTTCAGAGATAACAGGTATACTTCCGGTAATCAGTACAGACGACGAAGAACTGTACAGTACCGTGCTTCTCCAGGAAGGTCCTTTTGAAAAGCTTGAACAGCACGTTTTTGGTGGAAAGACCCGCAGGGAAAGCGTATATAACGGCCTGAAAGCTTTGCCCCGGGATACGGATATCGTGCTGATACACGACGCTGCCCGGCCTTTCGTTACAAATGATATCGTTCGCACTGTTATCGATCGCGCACAAAAATGCGGCTCCGGCGTGATTTCAAGCCCGGTAAGCGATACGCTAAAACGGATCGACGAAAGCGGAAACGCCGTGGAAACGCTGGACAGAAGCCGCATCATGGCAGTCCAGACGCCCCAAGCCTTCTCGTACATACAGATCATGAAGGCGCACGAAGAAGCGCCCGAGGATTATCCGGCTACGGACGACGCGTCCCTGTACGAACGCTGTTTCGGCAAAGCGTGCCTCGTTACGGCACCCGAAGCCAAACTGAACATAAAACTCACCACCATGGAGGATTTCCGCTTGGCTGAAGAAAGGTTAATGCCCGCGTTAAGAACAGGCACAGGCTACGACGTGCACAAACTCGCAAGTGGCAGAAAGCTCATACTGTGCGGCGTTGAGATACCGCACGAAACGGGGCTTCTCGGCCACAGCGACGCGGACGTGGCCTTGCACGCGCTGATGGATGCCATGCTGGGAGCCGCGGCGCTGGGCGACATCGGCAGGCATTTTCCGGACAGCGATAAAGCATACGAAGGGATTTCCTCCCTTATTCTGCTGAAGGAAACGAACCGCCTGATCCGTGAAACAGGGTATGAGGTATCCAACTGCGACATCACCATTGTATGCCAAAGGCCCAAGCTGGCGCCGTACATTTCAGAAATGCGTTTGAACACAGCAAATGCGATGGGCATACCGGAAGAAAGCGTTAACGTGAAGGCGACCACCACAGAACACCTCGGATTTGAAGGAAGGCAGGAAGGCATCAGCGCTCAGGCTGCGGTGCTCCTGAAAAGGATTCAGAAATGAACAGGATCGCAAGCTTTTCAGTTGACCACGACCTCATCGTGCCGGGCATCTATATTTCCCGGATCGACGGAGATATCGCAACCTACGATCTGCGCATGCGCGTGCCCAACAGCGGAGACCTTATGAGCAACGCAGCCATGCATTCGATGGAGCATATGTTCGCCACGTTTATCCGCAACAGCGATATCGGCCCTGACGTGATCTATTTTGGACCGATGGGCTGCCAGACAGGGTTTTACCTGCTCTTACGAAATGCAGACCATGAAAAGGCGATATCGGTCATACAGGAAACGCTCAGGAATATCCTGGATTACGATGGGCCCGTTTTCGGTGCGAGCCGAAAGGAATGCGGCAATTACGCCAACCTGAGCCTGGCAGAAGCAAAGGCCGAAGCGCGCCGTTACCTCGAAGCCGTTTCAAACTGGACGACAGAAAAACTTGCATATCCGGAGGCATGAGCATGACAGGAATCATTGCGGCGATGGACATCGAGCTGGAAGGGCTTCGTCCATATATCGAAAACCCGGAAACGCGCCTGATCGCGGGCCGGGAGTTTGTATCCGGAACGGCCTTCGGGCATAAAGTTGTACTGGCCGTTTGCGGTATAGGCAAGGTGAACGCGGCTGTATGTGCCCAGGCGATGATCATGGCCTACAAGCCGGACAGGATCATCAACACCGGCGTGGCCGGCTCGCTGAGCAGCGAGCTGTCTATCTGCGACACTGTAATCGCAGAGTATGCCGTACAGCACGACATGGATACCACAGCGCTAGGAGATGCGCCGGGCTTTGTCTCCACTGTAAACCTGATCCGTTTTCCGGTATGCGAAAAATTGAGCGCCGAACTTGCCGAAGCGATGAATTCGGTCGGCGCAAACGTCCGCAGGGGCGGGATCGCCACGGGCGACCGGTTCGTTTGCACGAAGAAAGATAAAGAAGACATAGCAAAAGCCTTCGACTGCATCGCCTGTGAGATGGAAGGTGGAGCGATCGCCCACGTCTGCTATCTGAACAGCGTGCCCTGCGCGATCATCCGCTCCATCAGCGACGGCGCCGATGAAGAAGCAGACATGAGTTACACTGAGTTTGCCTCCCGCGCAGCTGACACATCGGTAAAGGGCCTGCTCAGCTTTCTGAAACGCTGAGACCGGCAGAACAAAGCATAAGGGTTTCATATGTAAATGTTTTGCGGTTATCTTTATGGCATATTGACACGGGCAATTCATGTATATATAATGTGCTCAAAAAGCATCAGGGGTGCCGAAAAGGCTGAGACGGACGAGATCCGAACCCTTCACCTGATACGGATAATACCGGCGTAGGGAGCATGCGTAAAAGAATGCAGACGCGCCGCGTATCCCCGTGGTGCGTATTTTATTGGAGGTGCATCTACGTGAAACAGGCTAATACAAGAATGCTGGTGGAAAGCGCAGTCATGATCGCGATAGCGACCGTGCTGAGCATACTTAAATTCGACCTGCCCTTCGGCGGCGGCGTGACCATCGTGAGCATGCTGCCCCTGGTGCTGATCAGTCATCGCTGGGGATGGAAATGGGGCGTCGTGACGGCTTTTGTCTACAGCGTCATCCAGCTCATACTGGGTCTTGACAACGTGGGCTACGCCACCGGTTTTGCAATGGCGCTTGGCGTGATACTGCTCGATTACATCATTGCATATACCGTGATCGGCCTTTCCGGCATATTTGAGAACAGCTTTGGCAAAACCAGCAAGGCGGTATTCGTCGGAATCCTCGTTACCTTCGCTCTGCGTTTCATATGTCATTACATAACGGGTGCGTGGATCTGGAAAGAATGGATGCCGGAGACCTTCATGAAGATGACCATGACCAGCCCCTGGATCTATTCTGCGCTGTATAACGGCTGGTATATGCTTGCCGAACTCGTGTTCACCGAGATCGTTGCCATGATCATTTACAAGCCTCTGGGCAGATACTTCCGCTGTGAAGACATAAAAAGGTCATAAACAATTGAACGCAATATAAAGGACGGAGGACCGGTTCATCGCCGGTCCTCCGTTTGGCTGGGTAAGGCTTATTCCTCTTCGGGAGCGCTTACGGGGCAGTTCTCAGCGCAGGCGCCGCAGGAAACGCACTTTTCCGCGTCGATGACGTACTTTCCGTCGCCTTCGGTGATCGCTTCCACGGGGCAGTTCGCCGCGCACAGGCCGCAGGAAATGCAGCTGTCATTGATCTTATATGCCATGATGTTACCTCCTGTAAGAATGTTTGATGGATTATATCATTTTTGCCTGCCGAAAGCAAGCCAAAAAGATCTCGGTTGTTTAAAAAACGACGTTAGGCGCAGATCAGCCGCTTGGCGAGCTCGGCTGCGGAAGCGGCGTCTGTGGAATAACCGTCCGCGCCGATCTGATCGGCATATTCCTGTGTGATGGGTGCGCCGCCGATCATGACCTTCACTTTGTCGCGAAGACCTGCTTCTTCGAGGGCCTTGATCGTGGTGGCCATCATGGGCATGGTCGTGGTGAGCAGGGCGGACATACCGATGATCTGCGCGCCGTCCCGCACGGCCTGCACGAAGGTGTCGGGAGAAACGTTCTCGCCCAAATCCACCACCGTAAAGCCGGTACCTTCCAGCATCATGCCGACAAGGTTTTTGCCGATGTCGTGAAGGTCGCCTTCAACGGTGCCGATGGCCACGGTACCCAGAGAGGTCACGTTCGCGTCCATCAGAAGGGGCTTGAGGATCGTGGTGCCGGCTTTCATGGCGCGGGCGGCGACAAGCACTTCAGGTACGTACACTTCGCCGTTTTTAAACATTTCGCCAAGTTCCGTCATGCCGACTACAAGACCTTCGTTCAAAATGGCTTCGGGTTTTGCGCCTTCTTCAAGGGCTTCTTTTACCAATTGCTCTACGATTTTTCTGCGACCGTCTTTTACAGCGGTGGCAATCGCGCTCATATCAGCCATACCAAAACCTCCATAACTGATGTAATAATATATTATCATAAGTACTTCAAAAGCGCAAGCATTCACATCAGAAATAACATGACGAAACTTATACCTCATTTATCGGCAGAATGGATAAACCAAAATCCAAAAGACTATTTTGAATCAACATATCTGTTTCACAAAGGCTCTCTTTCCATAATAATGCGGGTTTATAATACGTGCAGCATGGGAGGTGATGAAACTTGCACGGTTCGCTCGGAAGAATCCTAAAACTTTTTAAGCCATACAAAAAATGGATGGCGCTGGCCATGTCCCTTGAGGTCGTTTCCATTTGCACACGCCTGATCCTGCCGCGGCTCACTGCGACGGTGGTAAACGACGTGATTACCGCGGGAAAATACAATATACTTATGACGCTGTGCGCCTGGATCATAGCGCTTACCTGCGTACGCTCGGTGAGCAACTATACGCGCGCGCAGATCTTCCAGTCCGTTTCGCAGTCCATCACTTTCGATCTGCGGACCGGCCTGTACGACCATCTTCAGGAGATGCCCTGGGAATTCTACGATAAAAACCGCGTCGGCGAGATTATGAGCCGCATGACGGGAGACTTAAACAACATACGAAACTTTCTGGCAAACACCACGTTTTCCATGTTCACCAATACGCTGTGCTTTGTGGGTTCTTTTATCTTTATGAGCCTGATGAGCTGGCAGGTCACGCTGATGGTGATGCTGATGGCGCCCGTTATTGCCGTCGTTGCCTGGAGATTCCACAAAACCATACGGCCGGTTTTCCGCGATATACGCGAGCAGAACGCTGTGCTCAATACGCGCACTCAGGAAGACCTGGCAGGCATGCACGTGGTAAAAGCGTATGCCCGCGAAGATTACGAGCAGCAGCGATTCGAGAACGACAACCGCGAACTGCTTGCCAAAAACCTGCGCGCTTCTTTCATATGGTCCAATTTCCTGCCGTTTATGGATATGCTCTCAGCCCTCTGCACACCCGTCACACTGGCGGGCGGCGCATTGATGGTGAGTCTCGGCAAAATGGATATTGGTACGCTGGTGGGCGTGACCGGATATATATGGATGCTCACCAATCCCATGCGCATGATCGCGCCGATCATCAACGCCACCGCGCAGGCTGTGACCAGCAGCGAAAAGCTGTTTTATTACAGCGATCTGGGCAGCAGCATACGGGAGCCGGAAGATGCCGAAACGCCGGATGAATTTCGGGGTCATGTGGTATTTGACCACGTCACCTTCGGTTACGGGGACCATATCGTGCTCAAAGACATATGCCTGGAAGCGAAGCCCGGTGAGACCGTTGCGATCATGGGCGGCACGGGCGAAGGAAAATCGACCCTCGTCACGCTGCTTGGACGTTTTTATGACGTCCATTCCGGTTCAGTCAAAGTAGACGGCATCGATGTGCGCAGGCAAAAGCTGAATCCCCTGCGCAAACACATCGGCTTTGTGCAGCAGGATACCTTCCTGTTTTCTGACACCATTGCAGACAACATCCGCTACGGAGATATCAACGCCGATATGGAAAGAGTAAAGCGGAGCGCCAGAGTGGCGAAAGCCGACGAATTCATAGAGGACTGTCCACAGGGCTACGATACCGTTATCGGCGAAAGGGGCATGGGCTTAAGCGGAGGCCAGAAGCAGCGCACGTCCATAGCCCGAGCGGTCCTGATCGATCCGTCCATTTTGATACTGGACGACTCCACAAGCGCTGTTGACATGGAAACAGAGTATGAGATCCAGAACGAGCTGAAATCCGTTCTCAAAAACCGGACCACGTTCATCATCGCGCACCGCATCTCTTCCGTAAAAAACGCGGATCAGATCATCGTACTCAAAAATGGCAAGATCGCGGAACGGGGAAAGCATCGTGAACTCATGGAACAGGGTGGCATCTATGCCGGTATGGTAGCCGATCAGATGTCCAGCGCCGTAAAAGCAGAGGAGGTGGGATAATGGCAACCGTGATCAGACAGCTGGATGACGAGGTCGTCGAAAGACCGTTCAATAAAAGCCAGTTCCTGCGCCTTCTGAAATACATGAAGCCCTATAAAAAGCAGATCACGATGTCGCTTGTGCTTATGGCGGCAGCTACAGTCTGCACGCTCGGAAACACGTATCTCATGAGCCGCGCGGTCGGACAGCTTTCTGAAAAACGTTTCACCTACGTTCCGTATCTGCTGTGCGGCATGGTGCTTATGAGCGTTATTGCGGCTTTCTGCACGCGTCAGCGCATACGCTGGATGGATTCGGCGGGGCGCAGGGCGATCGCAAAGCTTCGGGAAGACCTCTTCCGGCACATCCAGAATATGAGCTTTTCCTTCTTCGACACGCGCTCGGCAGGAAAGCTCCTGGTAAGGGTCATAAACGACGTAAACAGCCTGAACGATCTGTTTTCAAACGGCATCGTGAACGTAATCATCGAGTGTCTTACGCTGGTTTTGCTGCTGGTGATCATGCTGGCTGTGAATATCAGACTGACGCTGATCGCGCTGTGCATACTTCCGTTTCTGGGCTTTGGGATATTCAAGATCAAGCGCGTCGTTCGCCTACGCTGGCAGAAAAACAGCATCAAGAACAGCACCATGAACGGATACCTGCACGAAACGCTCTCCGGCATGCGCGTGACGCAGTCTTTCGTGCGGGAAGAAGAAAACAGCGATACCTTCAAAAACGTGAGTACCGACGTGAAGAAAAGCTGGATGGGCGCCGTGCGGATATCTTCGTCATTCTGGCCGATGCTGGACCTTACGGGCAATATCGGCACTGTGCTGGTATATGTTTTCGGCGTAAGGTTCATGCAGGCAGACGCTCTGGCGCTCGCGGACCTTCTACTGATCTTATGGTACCTTGGCAAGTTCTGGGAGCCGCTGAACGCGCTGAGCGATTTCTACAACTCCATTTTGACCGCCGCGGCCAGCATGGAGCGCATATTCGAGATCATGGATACGCAAAGCGCAATCCAGGATAAGCCGGTGGCCAAAGAACTTCCGCCCATTCAGGGGCGCGTCACTTTCGACCATGTGACCTTTGGCTATAACGCGGAGAAAACGGTCCTGAAAGACGTATCCTTCGATATAGAGCCCGGGATGACCGTTGCTCTCGTTGGGCCGACCGGCGCGGGCAAGAGCACGGTGGTAAACCTCATCAGCCGGTTTTACGACGTTACCGGCGGCAGCGTTATGATAGACGGTCACGACGTGCGTGACGTGGAGCTTAAGTCCATCCACCGGCAGATGTCCGTTATGATGCAGGACAGCTTCATATTCTCCGGTACGATCATGGACAACATACGCTACGGCAGGCTCGACGCGACGGACGAAGAAGTGATCGCTGCCGCCAAAACTGTATACGCCCATGAATTCATCATGGCCATGGAGAAAGGCTATCAGACCGTTGTGAACGAAAGGGGTTCTTCCTTATCCAGCGGACAGAGGCAGCTGATCTCTTTTGCCCGGGCGCTTCTCAACGACCCAAAGATCCTGATCCTGGACGAAGCGACCTCTTCCATCGACACGCATACCGAAATGCTGATACAAAAGGCGCTCGACGTGCTTCTGCGCGGACGCACATCTTTCGTCATCGCCCACAGGCTGTCCACCATACGCAACGCGGACCTGATCATGGTGGTGCGTGACGGAAACATCCCGGAAAGGGGAAATCACGAAGAACTCATCCGTCTGCCCGGAGGGCACTACCGGTCGCTGTGCGAAGCGCAGTACCGCTTCATGACAGCCGCAGACTGAAAACTAGGCGCGCCGTGAAGAAACACGGCGCGTTTTTTTACGAGTGGTCCAGATGCCGTCCTGTGGCGTCTGATATTAAACCAATCCGTCAGCGAATTCACACAGCGACCTTCGGACAGTGCCCGAAAAACCCGTTACGCTGCCTGCGTTCAGCATGGAACGAAGAACGCCTTCTTCAACTGCCTCAGCGCATGCGCGAAAGACATTGTCTATATATTTTTCGTTGAGGTATTCTGCTTTTAAAAGTACGTCATCCGTTTTGGAAACACAGTTTGCCGTGGAAAATCCGACAAAAATGTCACCGCTTCCGTGTCCCAGGTACGAGCCGAGCCTGCAGAGGCCGACGGTCGCCCGCTTCAAAACGCGCTTTAACTGCCTTGAGGAAAGAGGAAGGTCAGTTGCCATAACCGCGATGCACGAGCCCTTGTCCGGCTTGTCTTCATTCAGCCTGCGCGAAATGTCGCTGCCGATGTTTTTTCCGACGATCGTAAGATCATTGAGCCTTCCGTGATTGGTAAGCATCAGAACGCCGAGCGCATAGTCCCTGCCGCCCAATGTGATCAAACGGCTGGACGTACCGATGCCGCCCTTCAGCCCGTGGCAGGTCATTCCTTTTCCGGCGCCTACATCGCCAAGCGCGAAAGACGAATCGGCATTCCGGATTGCCTGAAAAACATGTTCCTTTTTTACTGCCCGCAGTCGGATGTCGTTTAGTGACGCGTCGTTGCATTCGCAGACCACGGGATTCACGCTTGTAAGTTTTACCTGGTCTTTGTCACATACAGAAAGCATATACTCAACGATCGCGTCGTGCACAAGACCGACGTTCAGCGTATTTGTGAGGGCTATCGGTGTCTCCAGGGTGCCCAGTTCGTCGACCTGTACAAGGCCGAGCGTTTTGCCAAAGCCGTTCAGCACGTACGAAGCGGCGACGAGCTTATGAGTGAAAGGGTTGTCTTCACAGGGCAGAACCACCGTCACGCCGGTTCTGCTTCTTTCGTTTTCGATGGTGCAGTGTCCCACACGCACGCCTTTTACATCACAGATGGAATTCAAAGGGCCGCGGGGAAGAGAGCCTATGCGAATTCCGAGATCTTGAGGTTCCATTTGTTTACTCCTCGTCAATGAGCTTTGCCCAGCGATGGGCATCCTCCGGACGGAACGGCGGGTATCCGCAAAGATAATGATTTCGGTATTCTCTGCCATCCACTTTCCATTTGATCAGGATCAGCCTTTGATTTCCGGGCATGACCCGAAGCGAACCGATAACCTTGTTTTCGTTGGCTTCAGACTCAAAAACGCCATTAAGCAGCGCTTCATTCGTATCGGCGTCCCAGACGGTCACGCTCACGCAGGCGTTCTCACGGCTGTCGTTTCCGAGGATCACGTCCTGCGTCCAGCCGGATACTTCGTCAAGCATCACGCATGTGGGCTGCTGCACGCGCTTGATCGCCCTGAACGCCCGCTTCTTTACGAAGTACCAGTCCACCACGCTGTCGGAGATCTGGGGCCAGCCGTCCAGCATATTCCACCAGATCAGGCCGGTACGTCGCCATTTGCCGATGCGCGCCCGCTCGATAAAGAACTTTTTTGCTTCTGCCTGCGTAAACTGGCTGAGGAAAGAGAACTCTTCGAGATCTTCCGGCTCGCTGCCGAACATGAGCCGCACCTGATCGGCCATCAGGCGGTTTCGGTCATAGCCGCGCTTGTATAAAAGGGCGTATTCGCTGGAATGTGCCTTCCAGCTTCCGCCGGTCCTGTCAGACAGCTCATCTGAAGGAATGAAACGGGCCAGGGAAAAGGGGGACGGGCAGCCGTGATAGCCGCATTCGCTGATGAAATGCGCCTTTGTGAGCCTGTAGAAATCATCCTTAAAATATGCACGCGGCCCCCAGTTGTGCTGCTCCGGCACGTCGTAGCGCGCGACGCCGTCCGAAATGAAGGGGCTGGAGGGTAGAAACAGCCTGTAGGGGTCGTTTTCTCTCGCGGCTCTGGGCAGCGCTTCCCTGGTGACAGCGTTATAACGGTTGGCAAGAGGATAGTATCCTCGCCCGGAATAGGTCTCGTCCACTTCGTTGTCGCCGCACCAAAGCAGTATGCAGGGATGGTTGCGAAGCATACGGATGATGCAGGAGGATTCGTCATATATCGTTTTCAGAAATTCTTCATCCTGTGGATAGACCGCGCAGGCCATCGCGAAGTCCTGCCATACCATCAGTCCGTTTCTGTCGCACAGGGAGTAGAGCTCGTCTTTTTCGTATACGTTTCCGCCCCAGAGCCGTACGATATTGCATCCGCTTTCGGTAAACAGGTTGATCGCTTTTTCGTATCTTTCCTGATCGCGGGAATGGAACGCGTCCATAGGCACCCAGTTGGCGCCTTTCGCCATGATTCTGCAGCCGTTGAAGCGGATCAAAAACTCGCCTTCGTTTCCGGCAGCCATTTTGTGGTCGATCTTCAGCTCGCGTACGCCGATGTATTCGGTTTTGCGATCCCAAAGCTTATCGTCTTTGTAAAGCTCGGTTTCCGCCAGATACAGATTGGGTTCCCCGTAACCGCGCGGCCACCACAGGCGCGGGGAATCGAGTTTTATGTTTCCTTCGCCGCTGATAAAGCGGGGGGCAGCATCAAAGCATACCTTCCCGTCCAGCTTGACTTTTATGCGGTAGCCGGACAGATCCGCGTCCGGTGTGGAAAAGCGATATTTGAAAACGATGTCAGCTTTAAGTTCGTCTGCGTTTCTGGTGGCAAAGTATGTCTGTTCGATGCGGCGGACGGGACAGGTCTCGATATAAACGTCCCTCCACATACCGGCGGAGGGAAAACGGGGCATGATATCCCAGCCGAAGCTGTGCGGCGGCATGCGCAGACGGGTATATTCGTCTGAGCCTTCACAGGCAGATATACTTACGGGGTAGTCGAAGGACCGCGCGCGGAGCACAGCGGAGTGGATGATAACTTTTATCTCATGCTTCGTATTCGACAGGCAAATTCCTTTAAGGGAAAGTCTGTGCGGGATCAGCGCGTTTTCATAATGAGCAACGTTCTTTTCATCTATGAATATATCAGCGATGCAGTTGAGCCCTTCAAAAACGAGAAAAGCTTCTTCGCCGTCCGGTATGCAGGGCATGCTGAACTGCCTTGCAAACTCCCAACGCCAGCTTTCGTATTTATGATAGAGGTACTCGTTTTCCCCAAAGAGAGGATCGGGTTCCAAACCGTTACGGAACAGGTCCAGCTCCACATTGCCGGGCACCTGTGCTTCCGTGCGGATCGACGGCTCTTTTTCGCCGGGTTCATACCCTTCCAGAAACCACGTACCGTTCAGCAACTGATTCATAGACGGCCTCCATATCTTTGATGATTTCATTATAGCAGATGGATGGGCTGTATGAATATATGCCGATTGATAAGTAATAAATACGTAAAGTAATTTCAAATAATGTAGATGATTTGACATTTTTGTAATATTTCAAAAATACATATTGAGCTTACACCCGGAAGGTGGTATAATAGCTTGAATCAAAATAAGGGGTCATATGCAATGAAGTGGATCGCGTCGGCGGCTTTCGGCATGGAGGGCATCACCGGCAAGGATTTAAAGCGCCTGGGCGCTGAAAACGTAAACGTTCTTTCCGTGGGCGGTGCAGAGTTTGAAGGCGACATGGCGACGGCTATGAAAGCAAACCTTTGGCTCCGCACGGCAGATCACGTTCATCTCGTCGTCGGCGAATTTGAAGCCAAAAGCTTCGACGAACTGTACGAGTGCGTAAAGGCGCTCCCGTGGCCGGATTATGTATCTTCGCAGGCGGCTTTTCCCGTGAGGGCGCACTGCGTAAAAAGTGCTCTCATGAGTCCGTCGGACTGCCAGAAGATAACAAAAAAGGCGATTGCAGAACGGCTGTCTTCCCGTTACGGCATCACGTATCTGCCGGAGACCGGCTACACCGCACAGGTGGACGTAAGCATACGAAACGACCGGGTCACGGTTAGCCTGGACGCATCCGGCGAACCTCTTTCCAAGCGCGGATATCGCACCTGGAACGGGGAGGCGCCACTTCGAGAAACGCTTGCCGCCGCCATCATACTATCAACCGGATGGCATCCGTGGCAGCCTCTGTACGATCCCTGCTGCGGCACCGGGACGCTTCTGATCGAAGCTGCGTTTATCGCGCTCAACCGCGCGCCGGGCCTGAGAAGGGCCTTCGCCATGGAACAATGGGGCTTTACGGATAAAAAGCAATTGGACGAGATCCGCCGTGAAGCGGTGAGCCGCTACGACGAATGCGCCGTACGCAAGATCGACATCGCCGGCTCCGACATCGATCCGGAGGCCATAGAACTGGCAAGGCGGCACGTGCGGCAAGCCGGTCTGGGTGACCGGATAGAACTGAACGTTGCGGACCTGAGGGACGTCACGCTCCAGGGAGAACCCGGTTGGATCGTTGCCAATCCGCCGTACGGTGAACGAATCGGTGACAAGAGGTCCGCTCATGCGGTGGCAAGGCAGCTTGGCGAACTGCACCGCCGCTGCGGCACATGGAGCTCGGCCGCTTTCTCGGCGGACATGGGCTTTGAACGGGAGTTCGGACGCTACGCCACCAGAAGGCGAAGGTTCTATAACGGCAAGATCGAGTGCGAACTGCACATATTTGAAAATAAAGCCGCTTTGCGCGAGCAGGGAGGTCGAAAATGAAAGCATTTTACAATCAGGCGCCGCTCATATACAATCAAAAAGCGCTGCTCAGCCCGGACCGTATCCATCCGGACGGATGGCTGAAACAGCAGATGGAGATACAGGCTGAATCCCTCAAAGAATTCATGAAAGCCTGGCCTGTACTGGAAAAAGAAGACAGGGCGGAGTATGCATATATTTGGCAAAGCGAGGACCTTCCAAAACTGTATGAAGGTCTTATCCGTCTTGCTTTTTCGCTGGACGACGAAACGCTGAAAGCCTATGCGAAAGAATACGCCGAACGCATTCTGAAGACGCAGACAAACGACGGATTCTACAGTCTTCCGTATGCAGACGAAACGTCTGCATCTTCCGTATCTCTTCAGATCGCGCACGTACGCTCGCTGTATACTTATTTCACAGCTACCGGAGACAGGCAGATCCTGAAGTCTCTGGACCTGTTCTTCCGCTATGAAGCCGCCTTTATGGATACAGCAGAGAAAGATGACCTTCCGCAGCTTACGGCGGGCGACAACATGTATCTGGCGATCAAGCTGTACAATATCACAAAGCAGAGGTATCTGCTGGATATCTGCGAAAAGCTTCGCCGGAATACCACAGACTGGACCAGCCTGTTCCATACATTCCCGATGGTGCAGCCCGCATCAAAGGTGATGCCGAAAGAAAAGCTGCTTGGCCGCAGCGAAAGCGAACAGGACGAAAGTCTGCGCGCTAACGTGTACCGCAATTATCTTGGCAGCAACGTGGCCGCAGGACTCCGCACGCCCGGCGTGGTAAGCTGCTTCAAAAGCGGCTTCAAGGAGCAAAGCGGTTTCAAAACAGGATGGGAAAAACTGAGCCGCTACCATATGTCCGCAAACGGCATGTTCAGCAGCGACGATATGCTGAGCGGCGCTTCTCCTTCTGCCGGCTGCTCGGGCCGTGCGCTCGCCGAGACGATGGTATCCATGCAGACACTCCTGGACGCCGGAGAATTTGGCCCGGAGCTTCCGGACGCGCTGGAAAAGCTCGCTTACAACGGTGTGCCCGCGATGTGGAGCCCGGATGCGTTAAACAAGCAGGACGTCCAGCAAACCAACCAGATCGAGCTTGGCGGCGAGCATCACGGCTGGTACAGCGCACGCCCGGAAGCAAACGCTTTTAATCCGGTAAACGAAGCCTTCTCTTCGGGCGCTTTGTACCGCACGTGGACAAGCGTACTGGGATCACTTTGGATGTCGACAAAAGACGGCGGTTTAAGTGCGGTCAGCTATGCGCCCTGCATTGCCGAGCACGTGATCGACGATACGCCCGTACGCCTTCGGGTGAAGGGCAACTATCCGTTCTCTGAAAGTCTGGAGATCCATGTGGCTGTAAAGAAACCCGTGGAGTTCCCGATGTATCTGCGAATTCCTTCGTGGGCCGACAATCCCATGATATGTCTGCCAGGAGGCGAGATCATGGCTGTCAGGCCCGGTGAAACCGCCTGCATACGCCAAAAGTGGGACAGCAGCTCCGCGATACGGCTGATCCTTCCCAGGCAGGTGCGCGTAAGCAGCCTGAGCCATCAGTCTGCCGCCATCGAAGCTGGTCCGCTGCTTATGGCGCTGGACCTTGAGCAGGAAGATTTTGCAAAAGAAAGCAGTTGGGCCTGGGCCATCGATACAGCCGAGCCTATGAAGCTCACATACAACAAAGGTGCTGTTTCATCGTTCAAAAACGGAGACGCGCCGATATCTGTGCGCGCAAAGATCTATCCCTGCCCGGATTGGAAAAAGGAAGGCTCGGATGCCGGCTCCATACCGATCCAGCCGCTGTGCGATCAGGCAAAGGCCCGAGCTGTGGATCTTATACCATACGGATATACCAGGCTGAGGATCGCTCAGTTCCCGGCGGCACGCACGGAGGAAAAGCATGCGTAAACTGATATATATCCTGATCGTGCTGGCTGCGGTAGGTGTGATCGCGCTGTATCCCGTGCAGGAATACAGCCAGGCGGCAAGCGCGTCCCTGATTGCGCTTCCTGACGCAACGCCCATCCCGACACCAACGCCCGTACCTACGCCCACACCTACGCCAACTCCGTCTCCTACGCCCACACCGTCGCCAACGCCGACGCCGTATATGGTCAAAAACGGCGCGCTGTATGAAGGCGTAAACGACGCAAACGGCTATCAGGAAGTAAAGAGGCTCCAGAACCGCTTAAGCGAGCTCGGCTATTTTGCCGGCTCCGTGGACGGCAAATTCGGCGCGGAGACAGCCAACGCCGTAAGGTTTTTCCAGGCTGTAAACGGCCTGCCCGAAACCGGCATTGCTGACTGGTATACGATAGACGCGATATATTCGGATAAGGCCAAAATGGACCCCGAACCCACACCCACGCCTTTTGCATCCGGCGTTACGGGCGATGAAGTAAAGGAGCTGCAGGAAAAGCTCGTGCTTTACGGCTTCCTGATCGGCCCGGCGGACGGGTCTTTCGGCGCAAAGACCGAAGCGGGTGTCAAGCTCGCGGAGCAGTATATATATGATATGAATCAAAGGCGTTACGAAGCCCATCCCACGCCGGCGCCTACGCCTACACAGGTATGGGTCACGCCGTCTCCTACGCCCGAGATCACGCCCATCACTACGTGGCATCCCATCACCGGTCAGACGATCGTCACGTATGACGGTCTTCCCACGCCTACCGCGACGCTGCGGCCTCTGCCTTCCGAAACACCCTGGGCGCCCCAGGGGATCGTAACAGAAGATCTTCTGACCGCACTGAATTCTGACGATTTTGAGATCTGCTATGTGGAAGTCAAAAGCGGCGACAGGTCGGACGAGGTAAAAAGGCTGCAAAACAGATTGGCGAGCCTGGGCTACCTGCGCTCCGCAGACGGAGTGTTCGGCGAAAAGACCGAACGGGCTCTAAAGTATTTCCAGTACCGCAACGCTCTGGCACAAACGGGCAAGGGCAACCGGAACACCCTGAACAAGCTCTACTCCGACCTTGCGGTGCGTTCCGACACCGTGGTGACCGAATACAAGATCACGGTGAACACGTCCCAGCAGAAAGTATACGTTTACAAATGGAACGGCACCGGCTTTGATTCCAAAGCAGTAAAGACCTTTAAATGTTCCTCCGGCAAAAACGATACGCCCACGCCGAAGGGGACTTACTGGAACACCGGACGCATCAGCGAATGGTATTACTTCAAAGAGTTCGACTGCTGGGCCCGGTATGCCTGGACGATAGACGGCGGCATCCTGTTCCATTCCGTCATCTATTCGCAGAAGAGCGAAAGCTCTCTTCGTGCCGGCACGGTAAAACAGCTGGGGCAGAAAGCGTCTCACGGCTGCGTAAGGCTTTCGGTGGATAACGCGAGATGGATCTATATGAACTGCGCAGCCGGAACGCCGGTAACGGTGGAATAAACACAGATGTCTCACAAAATCAGGAGCGTTGAAGAAGGCAGCATCGCCTGGCAGCTCGGTATAAAGCCCGGCAGCGAGCTTAATAAGATCAACGGCGAAGAGGTAATCGACCTGATCGATTACCAGGCGCTATGCTGCGATGAAAAGCTCGATCTGCTGATCGGAAGCGGTCAGGAAGAAACGCTCTACAGCTTTGAAAAAGACGAATACGAACCTCTTGGCCTGGAGTTCTACGACGACATGCTGTCTCCTACGCGCATGTGCATGAACCATTGCCGGTTCTGCTTCGTAGACCAGCTTCCCAAAGGCGTTAGACCTACCATGAAGGTGAAAGACGACGACTGGCGTCTTTCGCTCATGATGGGCAACTACGTGACGCTTACGAACGTGGACGACGCGGAGTTTGAAAGGATCATCAAAAGACATGCATCGCCTTTGTATATCTCGGTACACGCGACCGACGACGCGGTGCGCAACGACCTGATCAGGCCAAGACAGCCCATCGACCTCATGGGGAGGCTTAAGCGCCTGGCGGAGGCGGGCATCCAGTTCCATACGCAGGCGGTTGTGTGTCCCGGCATCAACGACGGAGCAGTGCTCGAAAAGACGATAGACGACCTTGCGCGGCTGCACCCGGCCTGCCTGTCGCTGGCGGTAGTGCCGGTAGGGCTGACCGGCCACCGCGAAGGCCTGGACGCGCTGGAAACGTTCAACAAAACAACAGCTTCCGCACTGCTCGACATGACGGACAGAAAACGGAAAGACCTGCTTGCGTCGCTGGGAACGCTGTTTGTATTTCCTTCCGACGAAATGTACCTGATCGCAGGCCGGGATTTTCCGCCCGACGGCGATTACGAGGATTACGCGCAGATCGACAACGGCGTGGGTATGTGCAGAAGCCTCATCACGGAGTTCGAGATCGCCTACGACGAGCTGCCGCCGGAAGTAAAGACGGCTGACGCGAAGAATAAAACCGTATGCATCGCCTGCGGGGTATCCGTACAGCCGGTGCTGAAGCATCTGACGCAGCAGCATCCCATCAAAGGCGTTCATATAAAAGTAGTGCCTGTGGTCAACCACTATTTCGGGCCGACGGTTACAGTGTCGGGACTGATCACTGCAGGGGATCTGCTTGAGCGGATGCAGACTGAAGAATGCGAAGCCGTTCTGATCACCGAATGCATGCTGCGCGCGGAAGACAGCCGTTTTCTGGACGGTATGACACTTAAAGAGGCTGTTGACCGTTTGGGCAAGCCCATCATTCCGGTAGGCCGTACAGGAGAAGACCTTGTAAAGGCGATCCTTCACTTTTCTTCCCAAAGAAAGGATAGTATATGACGCTGAGCGACAGAATAGACGCGATCATGCCGCTTGTGCAAAAACCGTCGCGCTATATAGGCAACGAATACGGAGCCGTTATGAAGGACGCCGAAAAAGTCGACGTACGCTACGCGTTCCTGTTTCCGGACGTCTACGAAGTCGGTATGTCCCACCTGGGCATGAAGATCCTGTATCATACGCTCAACAAAAGGGACGACACCTGGTGCGAACGTGTCTTTACGCCCTGGCCGGATATGATGGATCTGATGCGGCAGAACCGGATCGAGCTTTTCTCCATGGAATCCCGCACGCCGGTAAAGCAATTCGACATACTGGGCATCACGCTCATGTATGAAATGAGCTATACCAATATCCTGGCGAGCCTTAAGCTTGCTGGCATTCCGATCTATGCGAAAGACAGAACGGAGGGCCCCTTCGTGATCTGCGGAGGCCCCTGTGCCTACAATCCGGAACCGCTTGCGCCTTTTGTGGATGTTTTCACGCTGGGCGACGGGGAAAAATGCATCCATCAGACGGTGGATCTCGTGAAAAGCTGGAAAGCCTCCGGCGAATCGCGCGAAGAGTTTCTCAGACGCGCAGTCACGGAAGTGGACGGCGCGTACGTTCCTTCCCTGTACGACGTTACGTACAATGAAGACGGCACTGTGGCTAAAGTCACTCCGAAGGAAGGAACGCAGGCTCCTTCCCTCGTAAAACGTGCCCTCGTGAATGACCTGACAAACGCGGACTATCCGGAGCATCTGATCGTGCCCTACGGCGAAGTGATCCACGACCGCATCATGCTGGAGATATTCCGGGGCTGCACCCGCGGCTGCCGGTTCTGCCAGGCGGGCATGATCTACAGGCCGGTGCGCGAAAGGAGCAAGGAGCGCCTGATGGAGCTTGCCAGAAAGCTGGTAGCGTCCACGGGTTTTGACGAGATATCCCTGATGAGTCTTTCCAGCGGCGATTACTCCTGCCTTCCGGAACTGGCGCATCAGATGGTTGAGGAATTTGCCCCCAAAAGGGTGAAGATTTCCCTGCCTTCCCAGCGCATCGACGCATACCTCAAAGATACGCTGAAAGAGACGCAGAAGGTAAGAAAGACTGCGCTCACCCTGGCGCCCGAAGCCGGAACGCAGCGGCTGCGCGACGTGATCAATAAGGGCGTTACGGAAGAAGACCTGATGCGCGCTGTGACAGACGCGTTCTCAGAAGGCTGGAATGCGGTCAAGCTGTACTTTATGATCGGCCTGCCCACAGAGACCGACGACGACATCCGCGGCATCGCGGATCTCGCCGCCAAGGTACGCAGATGCTACTTTTCCGTTCCCAAGGAGCAGCGCGCCCCCGGGCTACGCATCACGGTAAGCGCGTCCGTGTTCGTTCCAAAACCCCATACGCCGTTTGAGTGGTGCGCCCAGCTGGACGCCGAGACCGTCCGCCACCGCCAGCTGCTTTTAAAAAGCGAGCTTTCCGCACTGAAGGGCGTTGATTACAAGTATCATGAAATGGACGTAAGCGAGCTGGAAGCCGTGTTCTCCAGGGGAGACCGGAGGCTTGCAAAGGTGCTCGAATACGCTTCGGATATGGGCTGCATGTTCGACGGCTGGACAGAATGGTTCAAAAAGGACGAATGGATGGAAGCCTTCCGCAAAGCGGGCATCGATATACCGTTTTACACTACGCGCCAAAGGGAACTTGGCGAAGTGATGCCCTGGAGCCATATAGACTGCGGCGTAAGCGAAGCGTATCTGAAACGCGAGTATGAAAAAGCCATGCGTGCCGAGATCACGCCGGACTGCCGGAAGGGCTGCCAGGGCTGCGGCATGAAGCGCTACGAGGGGGCTTGCAGATGAAGCTCGTATACGTGTTTTCCAAGAAAGGCCGCCTGCGCTTCGTTTCTCATCTGGACCTGCAGCGCTTTCTCATGCGGGCGCTCAACCGCACCTGCCTGCCCATCGCTTTTTCCCAGGGCTTCAACCCGCATCCGCTGCTTTCGATCGCCGGCGCTCTGGCTATGGGGTATGAAAGCGATTATGAAGTGTTCGAGGTGAAGATCGACAAAGATATCGATCTGCAGACCGCGCTTGCCACGATGCAGGCTGCGCTGCCGGAAGAGCTGTTCATCAAAGAAGTGCAGACAAGGCCGGACAACTATCCGTCGCTCACTTCGCTTGTCTCCATGGCAGATTACGAGATAAAACCTCAGAAAGAAGCGGAAACACTCTGCAAAACGGCAGAAACCTTTCGGCAGATGACGTCCTGCATGGGCATACGCAAGAGCAAGTCCGGTGAGAAGGAAGTGGACGTGCGCGCCCTGTGCCTTAATATCGAAACACATGATCTTCTCATAAACGCACGGCTGATGCTCACAGAAAAAGACACGCTGAAGCCCGATCTGCTGATCAAGACGCTGAGCGGAATCGCCGGCATTGAACAGCCCGATTGCCGGGTATGCCGAAAAGCGCTGCTCGGAACGGATAAAAGCGGCAAAGTCAGGCTGATCACGGAGCTGTAAATGAGATCTCAGATCCTGATCGAAGAAAGCGCCGGCGTCACCACAGCCGCGCTCATAGAAGACGGACACCTCGCAGAGACGCTGTCTGCCAGCCCGAAAAAAGCGCAGATCGAAGGAAATATTTACCTGGGCCGTGTGCGCAACGCAGTTAAAGGAATGGACGCGGCTTTTGTGGATGTCGGCCTGGAACGCACGGCGATCATGTCCGGAGACGGCTTGCCCCGGGGAAAGGACGGCAAAAGATTCGTTCCAAACGGAGGCGAAGCGTTGGTGCAGATCACAAGGCTTGTCACCGGAGACAAAGGAGTCGCGGTCAGCGCCAACATAAAGCTCTGCGGACGGTATACAGTGCTGCTTCCGATGGAGAAGGGGATCCATATTTCGCACCGCATAGAAGACCCGGCGGAAGCCGAAAGGCTTCGCTGGGCTGCATCAAAGGCCAAACCGAAAGATATGGGCCTGATCCTGCGGACGAACGCGCAAAACGTATCGAAAGAAGAGATCAGCCGCGAGATCCAAAGACTAGTTTCGGAGTGGGAAGAACTGAGAAATCGTGCGTTGCACTCGGTCGCCCCGGCGCTGCTTCTTGACGAGAGCGACATCTGTTTCCGCGTGATACGGGACATGATGAACGAAAACGTGAGCGAAGTGACCGTTTCCTCCGAAGCCCTGAAAGAACGCATTGACCAGAACCTCGCTTTGCTGATGCCCAAAAGTGATATAAAGGTCAAGGTGCTTGCACCCACTGCCGGGCTCATGAGCCTATACAGGGTTCCTTCCCAGATCGAAGAAGCGCTGAAAAAGCGGGTATGGCTCAAAAGCGGCGCCTTCCTTGTTTTTGACAGGACAGAAGCTCTCACGGTGATCGATGTAAACAGCGGAAAGTTTACCGGCGGAAACGACGCGGATGAGACAGCCAGGCTTGTAAATCTTGAAGCGGCACACGAGATCATGCGTCAACTGCGGCTCAGGGATATCGGCGGCATCGTCATCGTCGATTTTATCGACATGAAAGCAGAAGAGGGCAAAACATCACTTATGGAAGCCATGCGTACATACGCAAAAGAAGATTCAAACCGCACAAAAGTGGTCGATTTTACGGCTCTCGGCCTTATGGAACTTACGCGAAAGCGTAAACACGAAGAACTCAGAACTTATTTCGGCTCGGAGAAAACAGATGAATGATTACCGCGTCTCTCCGGAGGAGATCAAAAAACAATACGCCTATGCCAGTCAGCTGCGTACGGCAGGGGAATTCAAAAAATACTGCATCGTCACGCTGGGCTGCCAGATGAACGTGCGCGACAGCGAGACCATGAGCGGCTGGCTCACGCTCATGGGCTTTGAAGAAACGGTTGTTCGCGAGGAAGCGGATATCATCATATACAACACCTGCTGCGTACGTGAGAACGCCGAGAACAAAGCTCTCGGAAACGTCATTTGGCTGAAAGAACTCAAAAAGAGCAAGCCCGACCTGATCATTGGCGTCTGCGGCTGCATGATCCAGCAGGAAGGCGTGAGCGAAGGCCTGAAGGATAAGTATCCCTTTATCGATCTCGCTTTCGGCACCCATAACGCTTACCGCCTGCCGGAATATATGTATCAGATCGTCACGGACAGAAAGCGCGTTTTCGAGGTCTGGGAGCATGACGGGACGCTGCCGGAGGGATTGCCTGCAAAGCGTTCAAACGGCTTCTCTGCCTTTGTGAACATCATGTACGGCTGCAATAATTTCTGCACCTACTGCATCGTGCCTTACGTGCGCGGAAGGGAACGTTCGCGTTCGGCGGAAGACATCCTGAAGGAATGCGCCTCTTTGAAGGAGGCTGGCATCAAGGAGATCATGCTGCTGGGGCAGAATGTGAACAGCTATATGGGCGGCGGTACGGCTTTCGCAGACCTACTCGAGCAAGTGGACGGACTTGGAATAGAACGCATCCGTTTTATGACATCACATCCCAAAGACATCACCCAGTCCCTGATCGATTGCTTTGGAAAGCTGAAACACCTGATGCCCGCCCTGCATCTGCCCGTGCAGGCAGGAAACGACGAGGTGCTCAGGCGCATGAACCGCAGATATACCGCCGAGCAGTATCTTCATATCGTTAAGCGCCTGCGGGACGTAAGGCCGGATATCGGCCTGACCAGCGACATCATCGTGGGCTTCCCGGGCGAGAGCAGAAGCCAGTTCGAGGACACACTGAGGCTGGTGGAAAAGGTACAGTACGACGCGGCTTATACGTTTATCTTTTCACCCAGAAAAGGTACTTTGGCGGCTGAGTATCCCGATCCGGTTTCCATAGAAGAAAAAACCAAATGGATCGAAGAACTCATCTCCCTGCAGCAGACATTCACGACCAAAGCGCTCGAAAGCCAGACAGGCACAACGCAGAGCGTACTTGTGGAAAGCGTTTCCGCCAGGAGCAACGATACGGTGGGCGGCAAAACGCCAAGAGGCCTTATGGTCAATTTCCCGGGCGGAAAGGAACTTGTAGGCAGAATCGTAAACGTAAAGATCACGGAACACGGCAAAAACACGCTGAAGGGCGTAAGGGAGAATTAAATGAACGACGTATTTCTCAAAACGCGGGAGCTTGGCGAAGCGCTTTTGCAAAGCGAAGAATACAAAGCCGTAAAGCAGGCGGAAGACAGAGCGATGGCCAACCAGGAGGCTTCCGAGGTGGTCGGACGCTATCTTGAACTCCGCGGTAAAATGGAAGAAATGATGAGCGCCCAGACAAAGGACTGGGACGAAGTACGGCGCGTGACTGAAGAGATCGATGAATGCAAGCAGAAAATGGACGCCATTGACGACCTGAACACATTAAACGAAGCGCGGGAGCGTTTCAGCGAGCTTATCAATCAGATCAACAGCGTTCTTCGCTTTATCGTTAACGGTGAAATGAGCGCCGACGAAGGCGGATGCAGCGGCAGCTGTTCCACCTGCGGCGGCTGTACGGGAAGGGTGAGCTGATGGCACTCAGCGCCATGATGCGCCAGTATCTGGAGATCAAAGACAAGCATAAGGACGAGATCCTTCTGTTCCGCGTCGGAGACTTTTACGAGATGTTCTTTGACGACGCAGTGACCGTTTCCAGAGAACTGGAACTGACGTTAACGGGAAAGGACTGCGGCCTGAAGGAGCGCGCGCCCATGTGCGGCGTTCCGTATCACGCTGTGGACACCTATATCGCGCGGCTCGTCAAAAAGGGTTATCGCGTAGCCATCTGCGAACAGCTCACAGACCCCGCGCTTTCCAAAGGGCTGGTGGAAAGGGACATTATCCGCATCGTCACCGCTGGTACCGCTACCCAGCAGAACATGCTGGAAGAAAAGAACCCTAATTATCTGCTCTCCGTCTGTATCAACCGCAAAAAAGCCGGCCTCGCCTTCTGCGATGTGAGTACCGGCGAGTTTTTCGTCTACGGCATCGAAAACGCCGATATCGCCCTTTCAGACGAGCTTTCCAGAATCGGCCCTAAGGAACTGATCTCCTTCCAGCCGGAGAACACAAAACAGCTTTGTGACAGGATGCAGATCGCCTTCACCCGGCGCGATGAGGCCTGTTACGACTATAAAACCTGCCATAAAAGGCTCCTTAAGCAGTTTGGGCCCGACAGCGTGGACGGCACATTCCTCAGGGAAACCGTGCAGGCAGCCGGCGCGCTATTGGAGTACCTTGAGGATACTCAGAAAAGTTCGCTCGTGCACATCAGCCGGATGAGCGTTTTCCCCTCGTCCCGCTATATGCTTATCGACCGCACCGCGGCAACGAATCTGGAGCTTACCCGCACCATACGCGACGCCGGCCGGAAAGGTTCGCTGCTCGGCGTGATCGACAAGACCCGCACCGCCATGGGCGGACGCCTGATGAAAAGCTGGATCGAAGAGCCCCTGAAAGACGCTGATGCGATCAATGCGCGCCTGGACGCGGTGGACAGGTTCGTAAAGGAACCAGCGCTTCTGGAGAACATCAGAAACGCTTTCGATTCTGTCTACGATATCGAACGTCTCCTCAGCCGCATCGCGCTTGGAAATGTGAATCCGCGCGACTGCCTTGCGCTTCAGGCTACTTTGAGACAGGTACCCGGCATCATTTCCCTGCTGAAAGACGAAACCGGATTGATCGGAGAAACTGCCCGGGAACTTGATCCGATCGAAGAAATAGAAAGCACGCTCTCGCAGGCGATCAGTGAAGACGCGCCTGTGCTCATCAAAGAAGGCGGCATATTCAAAAGCGGCTTTAACGCCCAGCTCGACCGCTACCGTGAAGCGTCCCTGAACGGCAAAACCTGGGTCGCCCAGCTGGAGCAGAAGGAACGTGAAGCCACCGGCATCAAAAACCTGAAAATCGGCTATAACCGCCTTTTCGGATACTATATCGAAGTCACCCGTTCGTTCTACGATCTCGTCCCGCTGCGCTTTACCAGAAAGCAGACTCTCGCCAACTGCGAACGCTTCATCACGGACGAATTGAAGCAGCTTGAAAATACCATTCTGGGCGCGCAGGACAACGCGGTAAAGCTCGAATATGAGATGTTCCTTGCCATACGCGAAGAACTCAAAAACAATATAGGACGCATCCGCTCCACCGCAGAGGCGCTTAAAACCCTTGACGTATTGCAGGCGCTTGCCCGCGCCGCCGTCGAAAACGGTTACGTCAGGCCGCTGCTCAATGAGGAAGGACGCTACGAGATCAAAGAAGGGCGTCACCCGGTCGTTGAACAGGCTATCGGCCGCGATCAATTCGTGCCCAACGACACGCTGCTCACAAACGACGCGCGGGTGATGATCATTACCGGTCCGAACATGGCGGGCAAGTCTACCTATATGCGGCAGGTGGCACTGATCACGATCCTGGCGCAGATGGGCTCCTTCGTTCCAGCGGAATATGCGGATATATCCATCACGGACCGCATATTTACCCGCATCGGCGCGAACGACGATCTGTACGGCGGACGTTCCACCTTCATGGTTGAAATGGATGAGATGAGCGTCATCCTGAAATACGCCACGGAAAAGAGCCTGGTCATTCTGGACGAAGTGGGCAGGGGAACTTCCACATTTGACGGGCTTTCCATCGCCTGGGCATCGGTAGAGCACCTGGCGGGCGAAAAATGCCGCGCGCGCACGCTCTTCGCCACGCATTACCACGAACTGAGCGTGCTCGAAGGGCAGCTGGACGGCGTCGTCAATTACCGCGTTACCGCTACAGAGCACGGTGAAGAAGTGATTTTTTTAAGGAAGGTCGTGCCAGGCGGAGAAGACAAAAGCTACGGTATCGCGGTGGCAAAACTGGCTGGGCTTCCCAAAGGCGTCGTTTCCCGAGCGCGTCAGATCATGGCGCGGCTGGAAGTGGACGATATCCAGCGCGGTTCCCTTGGAAAAAGCATACTGGACAAAAAACAGAATTCCGGCGACCGGCAGCTTTCACTGGACAGCTTCAGGCCCATGGAGCTGGTAGAAGAGATCCAGGCGCTGGACGTTATGAGCATGAGTCCAATCGAAGCGCTGAACACGCTGTTTACACTTTGCGAAAAGGCGAGGCGACTGTAATGAGCATACATCTTCTTGACAGGGAGACCATCGAAAAAATCACCGCCGGAGAAGTGGTGGAGCGCCCGGTCTCCGTCGTTAAGGAACTGGTGGAAAATTCCGTTGATTCCGGCGCGAGCGGCATAACCGTTGAGATCCGGGGCGGGGGAATCGAGTATATCCGGGTTACGGACAACGGCTGCGGTATACCCGCGGAGGAAGTAAAGCTGGCCTTTACCAGCCACGCCACCAGCAAGCTGAAAGATGCAGAAGAACTCTCGCGCGTTCTGACCATGGGGTTCCGCGGAGAGGCTCTTGCTTCCATCGCGGCTGTCGCTAAGGTGAGCATGAATACCAAGACCCGCGAGGCCGCGTTTGGCGTGAACATTTCGCTTGAAAGCGGACGGATCACCGATATTAAACAGGCCGGCTGCCCGGACGGCACAACTGTTACCGTGAACGACCTGTTTTATAATGTACCTGTCAGGCGGGTCTTTCTGAAAAAGCCCGCCTATGAACAGTCATTGGTCACGGAGCTTATGCAGAAGCTGGCTCTGGGAAATCCGCATATCGCTTTCCGTTTTATCTCCAACGACAAAACGGTCATCCAGACGTACGGCGACGGTGATATCATGCACGCCGCGCTCGCCGTATTCGGAAGCGAATACGCTTCGGGCCTTAAAAAAGCGGACGAGAGCGAAGGCACATTTTCTGTGAAAGGATTTATCGGCATCGGTGACCAGGCGTCGCCAACAAGGGCGCGGCAGTGCTTCTTTTTAAACGGACGGCTCGTAAACTGCCGAATGCTTTCCCAGGCGCTCGAAGAAGCCTGCCGGGGACGCGTGACCATAGGCAAATACCCTTCCTGCGTGCTTATGGTGACCCTTCCTACAGGCAATATCGACGTGAACGTCCACCCGGGGAAACTGGAGGTTCGCTTTAAGGACGAAGCGAGCTTCCGTCTGACCGCGCAGACGCTGCTGATGAGGTGCTTTACAAGCGACAGGATGATCTCCCAGTCCCTGCCCAAACTGCAGGTCGGACCCATGAGGCCGGCGGTAACGGTTTCAGATACATCTGAAGCAGAAAAGAAGAATGTGCTTATTCCCGAAAAGCCTACACCTCTTGATTATCTCAGGACGCTCGACGTTCAGCCAAAAGCGAAAAAGGAAATCGATGCCCTTAAAGAAACGCCGGATACGTTGCTTCCGCCCGTGCTCAGGCAGGAGACCGTGAAAGAAAAAAGGCCTGCCGCGGAGCCGGCTGCAGAGCAGATCAGTGCGGATATCCTCAAAGATGTACAGGCTCCTGCCTACAGGCTGATCGGCGTATATCAGAACACGTACATACTTCTCGAAGCGGACGAAAATCTTGTTTTGATCGACCAGCACGCGGCACACGAGCGGCTGAATTATGAAAAGTACAAAAAGGCGCTTAACGAAGGCACCGCTTCACAGCCGCTGCTGATCCCGCTGGTGATCAGCGTTACGCCCCGGGAAGAGCAGCTCCTTTCGGACAACATGGACCTTCTCAGTGAGGCGGGATATGAAGCGGAACTCTTTGGTGAAGGAACCGTAAAGGTCACTGCGGTGCCGTTCATCTACGGTTCAAGCGATCTCAAGCTCCTTTTCAGCGACATGGCCGATGAACTGAGCCTGCTTAAAAAGGCAGAAAAGCAGCGCCGTATGGACGCGATCATTCAGGCATCCTGCAAACACGCGGTCAAAGGGGGAGACGCGCTCACGAAGGCGGAGATACAGTCTTTGCTGGATGCGATGGCTTCCTCCGACGCGCCGCCCACCTGCCCGCACGGACGTCCGGTCATGAAGGTATTTACAAAGCGGTATGTGGAACAGCTCTTCAAGCGGATACAGTAAAATGAAGCCTATCCTCTACGGTATCTGCGGGCCGACGGCATCCGGCAAAACGGCTCTGGCGGTACAGGCGGCGCAGCGGCTCGGCGCTGAGATCGTATCAGCTGATTCCATGCAGGTATACCGGGGCATGGATATCCTCTCCGCCGTTCCTTCTGCAGAAGAAACAAAAGGCGTCAGGCATCATCTGATCTCTTTTGTGCCGTGTGAGCAGCGCTACAACGCATCCAGGTACCGGGAAGATGCCATGAAGGCCATTGGCGATATAAACACCAGAGGCGCACTTCCGCTGCTGTGCGGCGGGACCGGATTATATATAGACGCGCTGACGCGGGGCATCCGGATGGCAGAGGAAGCCGATCTTTCCTACCGGGAAGAACTGAAAGAGATCGCCTCCAAACCCGGAGGAGAATTCCGGCTCCACGATATGCTGTCAAGTCTCGATCCGGATTCGGCGCGTAAGTATCCGCCGGGTGACGTCAGGCGCGTGATACGATCGCTTGAGATCATCAGAGCTACCGGCAAACCCAGAGGAGAGGCAGAGAAGGAAGATCGGGAAAGAGAAGAAGATTTCCGCTGCCGCCTGTTCGCACTCAAGTGGGACAGAGCTGTGCTTTACAGGCGCATCGATAAAAGAGTGGACGACATGATCTGCCGCGGACTGACGGATGAAGTAAAAAGGCTGATGAAAGCGGATATGCAGGTACAGGAGACCGCAGCACAGGCCATCGGCTTTAAGGAGATACGTCTCGCGCTGGAAGGCACGATAAGCATGGACGATGCGGTTGAACTGGTAAAAAGAAATACCCGCAGGCTCGCCAAAAGGCAGGAGACCTGGTTTAAACGGGATGAACGCGTACAATGGTTCGAAACGGACGGCAGCAACATAAACGATATTTGCGACCGGATTGTTCATACCATACAGGAGGAAATGCATGACTCATGACATTCAGTCCTTTATAAAAGAATGCGAAAAGGACTGTGCTCCGGCTTTCGAGCGCTTTGAAGAAACGGAACTTATCAATACAAGGAAGATACTTGATGCTTTCAAAGAGCACCGGGTATCCGCAAGACATTTTTCACCTACGACAGGGTACGGTTACGATGACATCGGCAGGGATACGCTAAGCGAAATATTTGCCGAGTGCCTGGGCAAAGAAAAGGCGCTCGTACGCCAGCAGATCACCTGCGGAACGCATGCCCTGAGCCTTTGCCTGTACGGCCTGCTAAGGCCCGGGGACGCGCTTTTGTCTGCCGCAGGCACTCCGTACGATACCCTTGCGGATGTGATCGGGCTTACGGATAAAAAAGGAAACGGCTCCCTGAAAGACTTCGGTATTTCCTACCGTGAGGCAAAGCTCAGGGACGGAAAGCCGGACACAGACGCGATACTATCTCTAATAGACGATAGCGTGAAGCTCGTTCTGATCCAGCGCTCCCGCGGGTATGACTGGCGGGCGTCTTTGGGCGTTGAAGAGATCGATCAGCTGATTGATCTGATCCATGCGAAGAAGAAAAACGTCTGGGTGATGGTAGACAATTGCTACGGAGAGTTTACAGATATCAAAGAACCGAACGCGGATATCATGGCCGGTTCGCTGATCAAGAATCCCGGCGGCGGGCTTGCGCCTACCGGCGGGTACATCGCCGGAAAAGCCGAATGTGTAGATAAAGTGGCTTATCGCCTGACTTCGCCGGGGCTCGGCGCCGAAGTGGGTTCCTATGCTGGAAGCTACAGGCCATTTTACCAGGGGCTGTTCATGGCGCCGCACACGGTCTGTCAGGCGCTCAAGACAGGATGCCTCTTTTCACGGGCGTTCGAAAAGCTCGGATATCCCGTGCATCCCCTGTATACCGACAAAAGGAATGACATAATCCAGGCAATACGTTTCGGTGCGCCGGAAAAGCTCATCCGTTTCATACAGTCGATCCAGGCGTTTTCGCCGGTGGACTCGGAAGCAATTCCGGAACCTTGGGATATGCCCGGCTATCAGGATCAGGTCATCATGGCAGCGGGAACCTTTGTGGCCGGCGCGTCCATAGAGCTATCGGCGGACGCTCCGATACGGGAACCGTATGCCGCGTATATGCAAGGCGGAATCAGTTACGCCCACAGCCGGATCGTACTGGAAGAAGTTTTGAAGGGGCTTGAATAATATGGAACAGAAAATGTGCATTCTGGACGAGAACGAAGTCTGCAACAACTGCGGCGAGTGCCTGAAATGTGACCTTGATCCCAATAAGATATGCGACAACTGCATGAAGTGCGTGATCAGCGAAGGCGCCGAATACCGCGCCATTCAGATCACGGGCGTAGAACTGCCGGACGACAAAAACAGCGGATCAAAGTAAGGCTCGTTTCTCAGTTCACACATATCAAACAGGGCTTCGGCGCAGCACAGATACTCGCCGGGGCCTTTTGCTTTTCGCATACGCTTAAGCTGCTTTCTTGAACCTTCCAGGCACTGGGACATATAACTCATGATCTCCAGGATGCGGCCGTGAGCCGCTTTAAAAGGCATTTCTGAACAGTAAGCAGTCCAAAGAAATTCGTGGAACTGGCGCAGCTTTTCCTTTATGATCTTTTCGCCTGTCCGTATATCGTCCGCCAAAGAAGGATTCGCCACGAGACCGCGTCCAAGCATCACGCCTTTCAGAAAAGGCAGTTCCTTTATGATATGAGAAAAGTCAGCGGGGGAAAAGATGTCTCCGTTGTATATCACTTTGGTTTGTGAACCGGCGCAGAGCGCAAGTGATTCGGGGTGCGTCCTGCCGCGGTAGAACTCCTTTCTCGCCCTCGGATGGACAATGATCTCGCAGAAAGGGTATTGGGACAGAACTCTCCAAATGGCAGGCCACGAATCTGTGCTTTCAAAACCAATCCTTGTTTTCACGCTTATGCGGGGCATGTCTGAGACGGCAAATACTTCGGAGAAAAACGAATCAAGCGCGTCCGGATCAGAAAGCATGGCGGAACCCTTTCCTTTGGCTGTCACCGTTCCGGACGGACAGCCGAGGTTCAGGTTGACCTCTTCAAATCCTGCGCCGCAAAGAGCCTTTGCGCTTTCTGCAAAAACCTGGCTGTCCTTGGTGAGCAGCTGTGGTACACACAAATATGTGTCGTTTGCATCGTACATGAGGCTGCGCTTTTCCCGCTTTGTAATGCGAAAACCGGCAGAAGGACTCAAAAAGGGCGTAAAATACTTGTCAACGCCTCCGAAAAAGCGGCTGTGGGCGCTGCGGTATATGCCGTCGGTGATGCCTTCAAGCGGCGCGAAATACAGTCGCATTTATCTTTCCTTCTTCTGGATCAGAACGGCGAAAATGATGATCGCGCCCGTGAACGCGGCGGAAAGAAACGCGTCCACACCCACCAGGACCAGCAGATTGTTCATGATGCCGATGATGAGCACTCCGAATACTGTTCCGATGATGGAACCCCGTCCGCCAGCCATCGACGTTCCTCCGACAACCACGGCGGCGATGGCGTTCATCTCATAGCCGCTGCCGGCGCTTGCCACGTCTACGCCGCGAAGTCGCGCAACAGAGGTAACCGCAGCGATGGCAACGATCACGCCCATCAGAATATATACGGCAAGCTTCACGCGGTCGACGTCGATGCCGCTCAGCCGACTGGCGCGTTCGTTGGAGCCTACCGCAAAAATGTGGCGTCCGAAAGCCGTATGCGCGCTGATCACGTACATGATCGCCGCCAGTGCAAGCCAGTATATGATAGGCAGAAGCATCTGGTCGCCGATGATTTCGTGATTGGCGATCACCTGAAAAGCCTTCGGAACTTCCGGCTTATAGCTCTTCGTAAAGTACTGGGCCACAGACCTGACGATGTTCATAACACCAAGCGTAAAGATAAATGGCGGTATCCTTCCTTTCGTAATGCCTAGGCCCGTCAGCGCGCCGAGCAGTGCTCCCGTCACAAGTCCTGCGGCGATCGCAATCAGATAGTTCCATGTTCCGGTCACGCCCAAGCCGGTCAGAAAGCCTTTGCCCGAAACGTCGAGACAAACCATCACAACGGTGGCGACGCCCGCAAGGTTCGAACCCACTGCCAGATCGATACCGCCTGTAATGATAACAAACGTCATGCCCAACGCGATCATGCCCACGGAAGAATTGGAACGCAGCACATTGAGCATATTTTTAAGCCAATACAGGCCCCACTCGCCGTAACCGGAGAAGCGGAATCCCAGCGCGTATACCTGTATCACGATCATGACGACAAGCGCGATAAAAGTGGAAAAAATGGAGTAGCGCTTCCATAAAAGAATGAAGGAGGCGCTGCGGAAAGCGAGAACGTATCCGGCCAGCAGGAACAAAAAAGCCGTAAACGCAAAGCCGATAGGGGAGGAACCGATCAGAATTATGATCCTTTCGCCGAAAGTCAGCTTTTGCAAAGAAGCTGCTTCTGACGCATGGATCTGCGCCGACTCGGCCTCAGACACAAGGCTTTGTGAAATTGCCTCGAGCTTCTGAGCTGAATCGCTCAGTTCCGTGAGGGCAGCAATATATTCCTCCGGAGTATGGCAAATCTCTTTGGTGTGTTTGGCGTATTCCGGTGCGTCATAGCTCAGACTGATGCCTTTGTATACATCGGTGATACCGCTGATCGCAGTCTGTATGCGTCCTTCCGCGGTAATAATGCTCTTGGAAGCCGTATCGTATTCTTTCGACAAAGATTCGAGCAGTTTATGCTGTACGCTTTGCCTGAGCTCGTCTGCGAGCGCAGAAAAGTCAGAAGAAGCGTTGCTTTCATTCTGTTTCGCATAGTTTTCCAATTCAAGAGCCGTTTGAAGTGCTTGATCGAAAAGAGAGTCGCCTGACTGCATTGAGGCATAATCGCTAGTAAGCTTCTTTGCCGACTTTAATGCTTTTCCAGTATCGCTCACGGAAGTCTGAGCTGCTTGAAGCGCAGCAGAAGCCTTCTTTATGGCAGACGGGGCAGTTTTCAAACTGGCGGTCTGCCGGGCGCTTATCTGAGCGTTCAAAGCATTTGCGTTTGTGTAGATGTTGGTTTTGCCGGGAGCGCTGAGCACATGCCCCAAAACCGCCGTAAGTGCCAGCAGAAACGCGATACATAGGCAGACCCACCCAAGAACCTTTGCTGATTTCATTTGTTTCCGCCTCCTATACCGCTTTCTTCCGCTCCTGTAGCCAAAAGCATGATCCGGTTTTCTGTCATTTCATCGGAGAGTAATTCCCCGGCAGTATGTCCGTGATACATCACATATGTCCGGTCGCACAAACGGATGATCTCCTGCGCTTCACTGGAAAGGACGACTACCGCACAGCCTTTCTGCGCGAGCGAACGGATGATATGATAAATATCCTCCTTGGCGCCAACGTCCACGCCCTGAGTGGGATTGTCAAAAATCAGAATCCGGCTTTCGGCGCTCAGCCATTTGGAAAGGACTACCTTTTGCTGGTTGCCGCCGGACAGACTAGTGATGAGATCGTTAAGGTCTCCATATTTTATATGCAGGTTTTCTGCCTGCATTTTCATGATGCGCTTTTCTTTTCGGTGGTCTGATAGACCGAAGCGCCGGATTTTTTCATAGATTACGATCGAACCGTTTTCCAGGATGGTGAGGTCCTTGATGATGCCGTTTTCTTTGCGGTCCTTCGGCACGTATCCGATACCCAGCGAAGACGCGTGGCGCGTGGAACGTATGCGAACAGGTTTGCCTGATACACAAATCGTTCCCGTATAACCTTTCCGGAATCCGAAAACCGTCTGAAACAATTCGCTTCGTCCGTCACCCAAGAGACCCGTAAACCCCAGTATCTCGCCTTTGTGAAGCTGGAAACTGATGTTGCTAAAATAAGGTTCAAGTGTCAGGTTCACACATGAAAGAGCTTCTTCGCCTGTCATGTTCGAGTTTCGGTTATCACGCACAATAATATCGTGACCGACCATCAGCCGCGCGAGATCTTTTTCGTTAACATCAATTATCCTTCCGTTGCCGGCGACTGTGCCGTCACGGAGCACTGTGTAGCTGTCGCAGATGCGCATGACCTCGCGAAGCTTGTGAGATATAAAAATGATGGAGACGCCTTTTTGTTTTAGCGTCTTCATGAGCTTGAACACGCGCTCGATCTCCGGTTCGGTGAGCGAAGTGGTAGGCTCATCCATGATAATAATGCTTACGTCAAACAGAAGAGCCCGGGCGATCTCAACGATCTGTTTATAGGAAGCGTCCAGCGAAGAAACCAACATATCCGGGTCAACATCCACATCCATGCTCTTAAGGACGTATTTGGCTTTTTCTTTCATTGCCTTTCTGCGCAGAAAGGCACCCTTTTTTAATTCTTCGCCGATAAAGAGATTTTCGTAGACACTCAGATCATTTATAAGATTCAGTTCCTGATGAATGAAGGCGATGCCGTTTTCGATCGCTTCTCTCGGAGAATCGAAACGGCATATATGACCGTTCAGGAACATTTCACCGGCGTCTGCTTTCAGAACGCCGCCGAATATGTTCATCAGGGTGCTTTTCCCGGCGCCGTTTTCGCCAAGCAAAGCATGGATCTCGCCATCCTGGAGCGTAAAGTCCACTTCCTTCAGCACGCGGTTGCTGCCGAAGGATTTGCTGATGCCTTTCAGGAATACGGACGTGTGAAACACCCCATTCGGTTGTTAGTATTATGCCCTTATACAGGAAGCTGCCGCGTTTTGAGCGCGGCAGCTGATGAACAAAACAAGGATCAGTAAGGAGAATCGGCGTTCAGGAAATCCTCCACGTTGTCGCGGTCCACGATATTGGTGGGGAGAACGACTGTGTGCTCGATGGCTTCACCCGCAAGCACAGCGATGATGTTGTCGATGCAGCTTACGATCATGTCTGGCGAATAGGTCGCAGAGCAGACCCAGATGTTCTGGTACTTTTCTTCCTGCATCATCTGGAAGTACTCCTGGCATCCGCCGCCGCCGGTAATGACCTTGATGTCGTCGCGGCCTGCTTCGGAGATGGCCTGAAGGGCGCCGATGGAAGTTTCATCGTCCAGAGAGAACACCGCGTCGATATGATCGTAAGCGGTAAGTGCGTCTGCCATGTCGCTCAGCGCTGTTGCGCGCACGAAATCGGTGGAGATCTCAGCTATCACTTCAATATCGGGGGCGTACTGCTCAAGATAATCGTAGAAGCCCGCGCAGCGGTCGTCGTTCACATTGCCGGCGGCAGGCTTGCACAGAACCAGCACCTTGCCTTTGCCTTCCAGCTTCTCGTCGATGTAGCGGGCGCCTTCGTAGCCCATGCCGTAGTTGTCGCCGGTGAGCAGATACATGCCGTCGGCATACGCTTCGTCCACATTGATGATCATGTCGAAGTTGGAGATCAGAATGCCCTTTTCCAGAGCTTTTTCGGCAGCGGTCTCAACGCCGGTGAACTGGGGCCATACAACGATCGCATCTGCGCCGAGGCTGATGAGCTCTTCAATCTGGGAAGACATCTCTTCGGCATTCGAAGAAGTAAGGAAGCGGTATTCCACATCGTAGCTTTCGATGGCCTGCTGCGCGAAATACGCGACGCCGCCTACCCAGCCATGGGTATTGGCGGGAGCGAGGATACCGATGAAGGGCTTATCGTCTTCGGCATGTACGGTGAGAAACGCGCAGAGCATCAGCGCGAGAACGAGTGCGAGAGCAAGGATCTTTTTCATAACGCACCTCCAAATGAATTCTGTTTTCACAGCGCGGTTATTATACCATTTATTTATCCATTCGTCCATAGGTGATGGATAAAATGTGCATCTCATTTAACAAAAGCACTTCGTTATCTTTCCGCATTGAAAAATGCAGACCTCTAGTGAAAACATGGATGTCTGCATTGGTTTTAGTCAATTACAAGGCTGCGCAGCGCGCGAGCAGTTCTTTGGCGGTTAAGATCCTCCGGCGCGGCTTTTCGATCAGGCCCAGCTGCTCCAGCCGGTAGCGGGCAGCTGCGTCGGAGACGCGGAAGACGGAAGCTGTCATGATGATGCGATCTTCGGCCTCGTCTCTGGTCAGGCATTCGCCTCTGCCGGCCATGAGGCGCCTTACCGCTTCCGCGGGCATCAGCAGGCTGTTGGCTGAAAGGTTTGCCTGATACTCCATTAGCTTAATACTGTTTAATCTCCCTGGTGCCGGATCACGATGGGACAGCTTGGTATTTTTGTTCGTGCAGGAAAGATGGCTGACCCGGTTTCTTTGGGTCCTGCTCAGCGTTTTGTAATACAGTCCGTGCCAAATGGCATGGCCGGCCTCATGCGCAAGTGTAAAGCGGTAACGGTTGCCCAGGCCTCTTCTGTGCAGTTCGTTTTCAACAAAGACTGTGCCCTCTTTTGCGCTGCGGTATACTGCCTCGTTCAGGCGGACGTCGTAGACAGGAAACTCATCCGTGTCGCTGAAGACCGTGGCGCCGAGTATGCTCAGATCGCAGCTCAGGCTTTCGAATTCCAGGTTCAAGCCAAGATAATCGGTGATGAATTTCTCGATATTCAGCGGATGTCCCTTCTCGATCACATCGGGATCGAACCTTCTTACCAGGTCCTGACAGAAACTGTCGATATAGCTGCCCGAAAGATACGGTACGCAGTTGGGGTCGGTCTCAATCAACGGATAATACATCATCAACACCCTTTCTCTTCTTCAGATCATTCAGCATCGCGTTCCAGTCTCCCGGACCGGCTTCCAACGCTTTTGCGGTGCGCAGCGCGGCGTATACGCACGGATTCTTCTTCAGGTACTCCGCGATATCGGCGGAAGTCTCGTTTCGTTCATGTCCGGCCAGGTCGTACATCTCTTCCTTTTCGCTCTGATTGAGTCCGGTCATGAGGGCAAAGCGGTGCAGCCTTTCTTTCGTGAACGGAAGCCGCTTTCCGTTTTCCACATCGCTTAGGTAGGCGGGGCTGATCCCAAGGTGTTCAGCCGCTTCGCGTATCGTAAGACCGCTCATCCGCCTGTGAAACGCGATAAAGGCGCCGAAGCCCTGACAGCTCATCTGCTCACCTCCTGCTCATCGTGTATAAGCAAATTATAAAGATACTAACAGTATTTGTCAATATGCAAAATGAAAATAATAAAGCTCATAATGTGATGAATATAGATACTGAAAGTAACTTTTATTTCGTGCGGGGTATTTACAATCTGTATCATATGTGATATAATACATTTTGAAGAAACGGAGAGGATGTGCTCCCATGAACAGCAATAAACAAAACGGAATGAAGCTGATACGGTCCCGTCCCGCGGCGGATCAGGATGAAAGATGCGCCATCGGAAAAAGCATCACGCGTTTCAGGCTTGCGTCCGGTCTTTCCCGGGCTGAGCTTGCAAAGCGGATGGAAATGACCCTGGGGGGCGTTTCCGCCTGGGAATACGGAAGAACGCGTCCGGATATCGATTCGCTGAAAAAGCTCTGCGCGGTCCTCGGTGTCACATCTGACGAACTGCTGGGCATCGAAGGAACGTATTCGCAGCTCAGCGATGAGGAAAAATCTCTTATCGATACCTACCGGCTGCTTCCGGAACAGGAAAGAAAATACATGAACGGAATAGCCGATATTATGAAGCAGACGGCACAAACTCAGAGAGTAAAACCTGTCCGGCTTGTTCAGTCTGCCGGAAATAAAAACAAAAGAGCAAACATCGTTACGCTGCCGCTGAATCCCCTGAGCATATGCGCAGGCGACGGCATTTTTCTGGAAGATGGAACAGAAAGCGAAGTCATCACGCTTAAGTACAGCCCTGAGCTTTCGCGCTGTGACGAGGTCGTCCGGGTAAGCGGCCACAGCATGGAGCCGGAGTACGAAGACGGCGATCTGGTGCTCGTTAAGCACACAGATTCAATAGACTTCGGGCAGGTCGGCATATTTGTCGTTGACGGAGAAGGCATTATAAAGCAGTATCAAAAAGACGGGCTTCATCCGTTCAATAAGGAGTTTTCCGTGATCCGTCCGGGAGAAGACGCCCAGGTAAGATGCTTTGGCCGCGTTCTGGGAAAAGTTACATCTGACATGCTTGCCAGGTAAGCAAAATGGAGTGGGAAGAAAAATGGACGATGCGGGGGATCGATAAAGACGATCCCCGCTGCATTGCAAGTAAGGAAGCCCTGGCTGATTTCATCGAAAAGACAGGCTTTCTGCCCCTGTTCAGAAATGAGATACCCGGTTTTTCCGTTGAAGAAAACGTATGTCCTGAAGACTGGTGGACGGATGACGAAGAAAAAGATCCATGGATCTGGAGGATGGCGCTTGCCGAGACCGGACGCTTTGCGTACGGCAAGTTCTTTAACGGTTGTGCCGGCTTTGTTTCAAAGGAATGGTTCCCGTTTTTCGCCTGCATCAGAAGGAACGGTTACGACTTTGATTCCCGTGCCGATGAAGGGCTCGCAAAGAAGCGTGATGCTGACGTGATGCGTCTGTTTGAGGGCGGTGCCGCCCATACGATCAGCAGCATACGCACCGAATCACATCTTACAAAGGGCTTGGACGGAACGCTTCAATCGCTTCAGCATCAGACATATCTGCTCGTTTCCGGCTTCACGCGCAAGGTAAATAAGCGCGGTAAGCCTTACGGATGGAGCATTTCCGTATATCAGACGCCTGAAAGCATCTGGGGATACGACTTTGTGACAAGCGGATACAACTATGGTGAAAAAGAATGTGCTGCCCGGATCACAGGGCATCTTTGCGAAATGTATCCGGATATTGCAAGGGAAAAGTGGCTGAAAATGATCCTTTGACGGTTATAGTCTTTTCTTAGAACTCCTGATAGAAAAAGAGTATCTTCGGCAACCATTTGTTAATAGGAACTTCATCAAAAACGATGCCTTTCCGTATACAATAGCGTAAAAGCGAGGTGAACGAAAATGGCCAAAACAAACAGCAGCGATGAAAAGGTATACCGCCTGGTAGTAACGGCGCTTCTGGCCGCCATGGTATATATCGGCACGCTGCTCAGGATACCCCTGGGCACGTCAAAAGTGCATGTGGCAAACGCGATATGCGTATTTGCCGGATTTATCCTGAATCCCGTGGATGCGGGAACTGCCGCCGGATTGGGTTCAGCCATATATGACCTTACGCTTGGCGGCTACGGCATTCTGGATGCGGTGATCACGTTCGTGAGCAAATTCCTGATGGCGGCGCTCAGCTCTGTTCTGCTGAGACTTGCCAAAAAGTACATCGCGAAGGGCAATGAACTTGAGGGCCAGCATACGCCCGTGATCTACATCATCAGCGCCATATCGGCCCTTACGTACACGGCACTGTATATGCTCAAGAGTTTCATGTGGGTAACGGTTGGTTTGGTCACGGTGGAAACGTCAAGCAAAGCAGCTGAAATGCTGGAAGGCAAAAGCCTGCTGTCCGGCGCTTCTGTATGGATGCTTTCCAAGATGCCGGCTTCTTTGCTGAATGCAGGCGTATCTGCTTTCCTGGCGCCGTTTTTATACTGGACGGTTCGCCCCGCGCTGGTAAAAGCAGGCGTGATCGCAAAGCTCAATCCGACGCGTCCGAACTGATCCTTTCCAAAGCTGCTTCGATGCTGTCCCAGGTAAAGCCCCTTCGGGCCAGAGCCTGGGACAGCTTTCTTTTGGTTTCGCGTTCGTCGCCTTTGTCGTATTTATGCCAAAGCTTCCGGCATGCCGAGACGCAGCTTTCGGTCTGCGTTTCTTCATCGAGGGCAGAAATAGATTCTTCGCTAGTTTCATCGGATATGCCTCTTGAACGAAGTTTTCTCACGATCGCGTATTTCCCCTTGCCGCTGTGATTCATGGAAGACACGAGCTTTTCCGCGATCTGAGCGTCGTCCAGAAGGCGCGCGTTTTGAAGCCGCTCGCAAACAGCGTCGACAGTAGCTGGAAGAAACCCTTTTCGTAAAAGTTTGCTCCGTATCTCGTTTTCCGTTCGGGCGCAAACATCCAGCGAACACAGCGCGCTTTCGTAAGCGTCGTCCAGCTGGAATGAGCTTATCTGCGCCGCAAGGCGTTCTGAATCGCAGACCTTTCCAGGGCAAAGCGAGAAATAATATACATCTTTCTTGCGAACGTTAAAACGCGTTTCGTCATTAAAACGCACCGTGACGTTGAACCGTCCGGGTTCAACTGAAACAATAGCAGCCATGTGATGTCCTCAAAAAAAGAGGCGGCAGTTTTGCTGCCGCCTCGCCATGTTACATGAAGGATTTCAGGAAGGCGACCGCCTTGGCGATGTCTCCGGCGGGATCGGGTCCGACCTCGCGTTCGATGGTCAGAAAACCGCCGAAGCCGATATCTTCGAGCGCTTCGAGATAAGGCTTGAACGGCACGCCGCCTTCACCCAGCGGGACTTCTTCAAACGAACGGTCCGTGACCAGCGCATCCTTATGTACGATGCCATAGACTACTTCCGGATCGTTATCCCCAAGCTTTACACCGTCCTTGGCGTGGGTATGCACGATGTAGTCCTTGAGATTATACACAGCCTGTACGGGATCATCACCTGTCACCATGACGAGGTTGGCAGGGTCCAGGTTGACCGCTACGCCTGTGGAATGCAGCGAGTCCAGAAAGTGCTTGAGGGTAAGGGAGGTCTCGGGCCCGGTCTCGATGGCGAAGTGCGCGTTCAGCCTGTCTGCGTAGGAGGCAAGTTCTCCGCAGGCGTCCTGCATGATCTTATAACGGGGATGAGCAGGGTCTGCAGGCACCACTCCGATATGCGTGGTGACCACGTCCGTCTCCAGCTCCTTCGCCATATCCAGTATCAGTTTGCTGCGTTCGATGAGCTCCGGGTTCCTTTCGGGATCCCAGAAGCCGTGGCCCAGATCACCGCACAATGCGCTGATCCTGAGGCCGCGCGCCTTCACTTCCCGAAGGAAATCGCGGCGCTTTTCGCCCTTCAGGTTTTCGGGAGCCATTTCACCCCGGGTCGCGTATACCTGTATGCCGTCGGCGCCGAGCTGAGCCGTCAGGTCCAGCGACTCCAGGATCGGCTTGCGGAAGGAATCCAGTATGATGCCGATGGGAAAAGCTTTCATGATCCATTCACCGCCTTTATCAAACTGGGGATATTGTACAATATCCCGTGCCGAAAAGCAAGGACAAAATGAAGCTTGCTCACGGGGCCGGGGAATGATATAATATAATTACAATATCTGACAAAGTGATTTTATACTAAAAATAAGTGAGGATATATGATCGGCATCCTGGTTTTGCTGGCTTTCGAGCTTTCCGGAGTTCTGCAAGTGCGCTATATATGCAAACGAAGACCGTGCTTGATCCGTATATGGCTCGGTCTCGTGATCGGGCTTATGGAAATGATGTGGCTTCCGAGCCTGTATGCCTTTGCCTTCGGTTTTACCGTGAAGGCACAGCTTTTCGCGCTCGCCACTTCCGGGATTCTGGGCGCCGTTTTGCTTGCTGTATTTGGAATACACATAACGGATTCCTGTGCAGCGAAAAAGGCCCAGCCTCCCCTGAAAACGCTATTGATCCTGCTGATTCCCATCGCGGCAATAAGCATATATCTTCATTATACTCACACGATAAGGGATGTGAACGGGGCGCTGCATGTGGGGCAGTCCACCTACGGGGATCTGTGCATGCATCTGAGCTTCGCCACGGGGCTGATCGGCCAGAGCTATCCGCCGGAATATACCCTGCTGCCCGGAAACACACTGGGATATCCTTTCCTGGTGGATGCACTCTCTTCGACCATGCTCATTTTTGGAACTCCGCTCAATTTGTCTTTCTTTATACCCGGCGCCCTGATGACAGTGCTGGTGTATGGCGGCTTCTTTCTGTTTTCCTGGGAGATCACGCGTTCCAGAGCCGCTTCCGTTCTGAGCCTGCTTTTCCTGTTTTTAAACGGTGGATTCGGTTTTCTGTATACGCTGGACCTCGGCGGAGAGACCGGGTTTTCTGCTTTGAAAAGCGCTCTTTTTGATTACTACAAGGCGCCCGCAAATATGCCGGACCTGAATCTGCGCTGGGTTAACGCCCTATGCGACCTGCTGATCCCGCAGCGCACGCTCATGGCCGGATGGCTGTGTTTGATCCCGGCTTTGTATCTGCTTAATACCGCTATGAAAAGCCGCCGAACAGGGGATTTCATCGCGCTTGGCCTGTTTTCCGGCCCGATGGTGATGATTCACACCCATTCGTTCCTCGCCCTTGGCCTTATCAGCCTTGGTGCTTTCATAGATACGCTGATACGCGATAAGAAGTACAGAAGTAAAAGCACTGTCAATTTCGTGATTTATGGAACGATCGCCGCTTTATTGTCGCTTCCGCAGCTGATGGTATGGACGTTTCCGCAGACCATCAAAGGTGGATCGCTCCGGTTCCTTTTCAACTGGGTGAACAATCAAGGCGACGGTACGCTCCGGGACGGGTATTTATGGTTCTGGATCAAGAACGTAGGCCCCATGTTTATCCTGATACCTATAGCGGCCATAACCGCGCGCTCGCGCAAGATCAAAGCCCTGGCGCTTGGCGCGCTGATTCTGTACGCGGTATCGGAAACCGTGATCTTCCAGCCGAACGTTTACGATAACAACAAACTATTTTATGTGGCCTATATCGCAATGCTTCCCGCAGGCTGTGCGTTTGTGTATGAAATCTACAGGCGTCTGAAGGGCATATACCTCCGTCCGGTCTTCGCGGCGCTGTTCATTATGGTATGTACGCTCTCCGGTGCCATCAGTATCGTGCGGGAGTGCATCAGCGATTATGAAGCCTTCTCGCCTTCGCAGACCGCTGCGGCGGAATACATCCGCGAAAACACTTTCCGGGATTCACTGTTCCTCACCTCAAACAACCACAACAACGCCGTTGCTTCGCTCACAGGAAGACACATCGTGTGCGGAAGCGGATCGTACCTGTATTATCACGGTCTGGATTACGGCAGGGAGGAGGCAAACGCCGTGCTGATGCTTGCGTATCCGGAGGAGCTACAGGATATGTATGCGGAATATGGAATTGATTACATATTTGTTTCAAATTATGAAAAAGATTTAAAACAACTGTGGAACAACTACGTTCCGGATGCGTCTCTTATACAGGATTACTATTCTGCGGACGAAGATACCATCGCTGCGATGTATCCGGCTATTTGCGAAGCAACACAGAAAACAGTATACGATTGGGGCGTTTACGAGGAAACGGTAAGGATTTACGCAGTATCAGAACGGGCACGCGTAAAATTTCAAGAAGAACAAGACGGAATATTGAAATATATTGAAATCATTGTATAATATATTTGCATTATTCTGCGACGGAGGTTATAGATGAAGCTTTTCAAACGATTGGCAATCGGAAGCATCCTGATGGCGCTAATGGTTTTGCTTTGCGCCTGCGGCCCTCAGGAAGATACCACCGATCCGCTCAGCGGATATTCGGTGGAAGTAGATCTGCCTTTCGCGACGAGCTCTGTTCAGGCGATCAGCACGCCCGCCACGCTGCGGCTTTCCGGCTGGCTGGGAGAAACGGTTGTGCTTACCGAAGGAGACTATAACGAGCTTTCTCTCGGAAGCATCGGAACGAAAGTCAGAAACCTCCAGAAACGCCTGATCGAGCTTGGATACATGACCGGTACAGCCACCGGAACTTTTGACCAGGCGACCGCCCTGGCCGTTCGACAGTTTGAAGAAAACTACGGGCGCGCTCCTTCCGGCGTCGCTTCTGAACTGCTGCAGTACTATCTTTTCAGCGACACTGTTAAGCCTTATTCCGTATCCGCCCAAACCACGAAAAAGGCAACCGCCACGCCCCTTACCTACAGAACGCTGCAGCGCGGAGACAGCGGCGAAGACGTAAAACGCCTGCAGCAAAGGCTGTATGAGCTTGGATACATGACCGCCGTGAACGGTTCGTATTTTGACGTATATACCGAAACGGCGATAAAGGACTTTGAATCCGCCTACAACCGCAGCCGCACCGGTATCGCAACTATCGAACTGCAGGGCTACCTGTATTCCTCTTCAGCGCGGAACGCTTCCGTTCTGGCCAAGTCTACGCCTACACCCACGCCCAGACCGACGGCCACCCCGAAAGTCAGCGAAGGGTATTCCACTCTGGAATACGGAGACAAAGGCACGGCTGTAACAAACCTGCAAAAGAGGCTGCGCGAGCTCGGATACATGAAGAGCAAGGCAGACGGTATATACGGAGATAAGACCGTGGAAGCCGTGATGGCTTTTGAGGCCGCGTACGGTCACATCGAGACCGGCATCGCCACGGCGGAAATGCAGCGTTACCTGTACGCGAGCGACGCCATACGCTTTGGCACCGTCACTCCGACGCCCACCGCTTCGCCTACGCCTTCTTCCTATCCCACGCTTGCATACGGTTCCACGGGCGAAGACGTTTTCCGCCTTCAAAGGCGCCTGATCGAGCTTGGATATCTTTCCGGGGACGCAGACGGACAGTACGGACGCGCCACCCAGACCGCAGTAAGCCTTTTTGAAAGCTATCATGGCCGCACCTCCACCGGCGTAGCGACCAGCGCGCTTCAGCAGTATCTGTATTCTGACGATGCCCGTCAATATGTAAGCCTTGCAACGCCGGTTCCAACTGCTACTCCGTTTGAGACAATGTATACAGAACTCAGATCTGGCAGTTTCGGAATGGAAGTTTTCCAATTGCAGGAACGCTTATGTGAGCTGGGATACCTTCAGAGCACGCCGGATGGTTATTTCGGCACCGATACCGAGCAGGCTGTGCGCGATTTTGAAAGCGCTTATTCCCGCGTTCAGAGCGGCATCGCCACCAGCGCGCTGCAAACGGTTTTGTATTCTGCCAGTGCGAAAGCCGCGCCCACGATTGCGCCTACTGCGATGCCCACGAATACGCCTGCAACATACAAGCAGCTTAAGAAAGGTGATAAAGGGGAGGACGTCAGACGCCTTCAGCAGCGCCTTGTGGAGCTCGGCTACCTTTCCGGAACGGTAGACGGATATTACGGTGAAGGCACCGAAGAAGCCGTGAAGGCCTTCGAAGCCGCTTACGGCAGGCAGAAGACCGGCATTGCAACAAACGAACTGCTCACTGTACTGTACTCTTCTTCCGCAAAAAAGAATACTTCCGGCAATGTCGCCGTCAGCTTTGTGAGCCTGCAAAGCGGGGATGCGGGACAGGCAGTTACAGATTTGCAGAACCGTCTGATCCAGCTTGGTTACCTCACCGGCACCGCCTCCGGACAGTACGACAGCGCCACCGTAAACGCGGTCAAATCATTCCAAAAGGTGATGGGCCTCAAACAGACCGGAGCTGCCACGTCCGCAATGCAGCGGGAGCTGTTCTCATCCAACGCCAAGGGATATTCAAACGAAAAGATGGTGGATGTCAACCGGGATGCCTATGTGAGTTCCACTACTGCGAACGTATATTCTTCCATCAACGACAGCCAGCCCATGACGCTTTTAAAGATGGGCTCTGAAGTTACCGTTCTGCGCACCCGCGGCATCTGGGCAGAGGTGAAAGGTTCAAACGGCAGCAAGGGATACATGCTTCTTGACGACCTCACGTACAAGACAAACGATTTTTCCGGCGACAGCATCGTAAACGTGAATTCCCAGGCCGTGATCACCGAAAGCAGTGTGACGGTATACAAAACTGCCTCTGCATCTTCCCAGAAAATGACGGCGCTGGCTAAAGGCACGTATGTATACTGGATACGCAGCAAAGGCGACTGGGCGGAGATCCGCAACAACGCGAACAACGTGATCGGCTATGTCTATACCAGTCAGCTTCGCATCGTGGAAGACGAAACGGTAACGCCCTCGGTGCTGGGATACAGTACGCTTAAGAACGGCAGCACGGGCAATGAAGTTAAAAAACTGCAGACGCGCCTAACAGAACTTGGCTATTTCTACGGTGATATCGGCGGTAACTACCTCACCAAAACCACGCAGGCCGTAAAGAATTTCCAGAAACAGATCGGCCTGTATCCCGACGGCGTATCCACGCCGGCCCTTCAGGATCTGATGTATTCCGATTGGGCACCCAGGTACAAGGCATACAACCAGAGCGAAGACGGTTCCTATACGGATATGTATCAGGGGCGCAGCGACAGCGCGGTGACCAGGCTGCAGCAAAAGCTCGTGGAGTACGGATATCTTTCCAAAGCGAGCGGTGTTTACGACTCGGCCACCATCAAGGCAGTCAAGCAGATACAGGGTATCATGGGGCTGCAGCAGTCCGACGGGCTTGCCTCCCGCGAGCTGCAGGCGTTCCTGCAGACACGGGGAAGCGCAAAGCTCAAGAAGTGAACAGTTGAAAACACAGGCCGGCACTTGGAAGCGCCGGCCTGTTTGTTATCCTGTGTGTTATAAAGTGATACGGTATGCCGCTTCCTCTTCTTCCAGGATCTTGAGCCATTTCAGTCCTTCGTCATCTGCGGCAAGCAGCCTTACGGCCTCGGCTGCTCTGGCTGTGAAACCCGGAGAAAGCCCTTTCTTTCCATAGGCAAAGAGAGGGCAGATCGCTGCGGCCCGCCTGTCCATGCGCACGCTCCACGTGTTCTGTTTTGCCGACCAGTACGGGCTCAGCGGAAAGATGCGGCACATAAAGGGCCTTAAGGAACGCAAGCAAGAATCATGACAGAACAGCGTTTTTACGGGTGTGTCAGTGACCGGCATGACCGAATCTTCAACAGTGCCCCAGAAAAACGATTTATCATCCTCGCCGGGAAGTATCCATACGCCGCTTCCGGCTTCTCCGTTGTCCTTGCAGCAGCAGGAATCACAAAGTACACCGCAGTCGGAATGCAAGGGCGTTGCGCTTTCCAGGAGTGCAAGGGCTTCATTCAGCAGCTTTTGATCCATACTATCCTCTTAAAACTCGTTTGTTTCTGATAAAATCTGATCGGAAGATTTCTTTTTTCTGACGATCCATCTGTCGAGGTTCATCAGCAGCGCAGGCAAAAGCAGAAGCACCATCAGCATGGAGAAGAAAGCTCCGCTTGATATCAGAAGCCCGATCAGGGATATATACATCACGCTGCATTCAAGCCCGATTGCAAGACCTGCCGCAAACAGGATGAGCCCGGAGGTGAATACCGTGGGCAGAGACTGCTTCAGCGCGCTCTTGATCGCCTCTTCTTTGTCAGAAGTTTTACGTGCCCGCACATAATGGGAGGTCAGGAGTATAGCGTAATCGATGGTTGCGCCCATCTGTATCGCAAGGCAGATGAGATAGCTCATGAAAAACAGTGGGCGGCCTGCCGGAACGGCGAGGGATGTGTTGATCCACGCAGCGCCCTGGATGGCGAGAAGAAGGATGAGCGGTATCAAAACGGATTTGAACGAGATCAGTATGATCACGAAGATCATGCCTATCGTGATCAGGCTTACCCTGAGCAGGTCGGCATGGAAGGCGTTTGATATATCGTAAACGCTCATGATGCGCCCTGTCAGCCCGGTTTCGCCGTCCGGGTAGTATGCGGTCAGCAATGAAAGCATCTCGTCGATCAGCTGTTCGGTGCCTTCGCTCTGGCTCGGGGCGTCGACCTGAAGGATGATGCGGGAGCAGGTTTCGGTCAGGAACATCTGTTTTGCGAAATCGCTGAGCTTCTTCAGCCGTACAATATCCGTATTCCCGGGCATCAGCGCGGCCGCAGAGGTGATCAGCCTGTCGCCGCGCACGTTGCCGCCTTCTCCCAGAATGCCAAAGTAACCGGCAGCCAGATACCGGTTGATGCCGAGCAGTTCAGATATATCCTCCGGAGTATAATACCTGACCGCGGCGTCTCCGGTAGTCACCAGGCCGGTCACGTCTGTAACAGCCGGCCTGCCATCAATCGAAAGTGCTTTCAGGTCGCGGATCAATGCGCGCTGCTTTTCCAGGTCTTCGTCGCTGTCAGACGAGGGCACGATCAGCGCGACGGAATTGTTCTTGCCGAATACGTCGCTGAGAAGATCGTAGGAAGCGTCAACATCTATATCGATGAATGTGTACTGTATCCTGCTCTGATTAACAGCCGCCCATGCGATGCAGCCGATCAGAAAAACGGGAACGATGATGCGCGCGGCTTTCGACGAGGCAAACCGTCCCAGCGTATCTCCGCCGATGGGTATGGGTTTGTGCATCGTGGTCCTGAGGGGTTTTGCAAATACCACGATCAGCGCCGGCATCAGGGTAAATACGCTGATCATGCTGATCAGTATGCCTTTGGACAGCACTATGCCGATATCAAAGCCGATCGTGAAGGACATGAACATCAGCGAAACCAGTCCGGCGATGGTGGTGAGCGAGGATGACGATATGGGCATGATCGAACGGGCAAGAGCCAGCTTAATGGCGGTTATGTCGTCCGTTCCCGAATCGCTTATCTCAAAATAGCTGTGCAAAAGCATGATGGAATAATCCATCGCAAGCGCCAGCTGCAGAATGGCGCATACCGCAAATGTGATAAATGAAATGGAGCCGAACACGAAGTTGGTTCCCATATTGATCAGTATCGAAGCGATAAGCACCATCGAAAACAGAGCAGGCTCAAAATAGCTGTGTGAAGTCAGAAAGAGCACTCCGACCACCACGGCGACCGCGATCAGCATCACGACGGGGATCTCACGGTTCAGGGCGTTCATCACGTCCTTGGTCTGCGGCGCGTCTCCGTTCAGGGCAAACCAGTTTACGTCACCGCGCCCGGATAAAAACGAGATGAGATCGTCTGTAAATGAAAGACTGTCCGGCATGTCCAGATACAGGCTGATGCGTTCGTAACGCGTACCGTCCTTATAGCGAAGGTCGGTGTCCGGATCATATAAGGCGTACATGACGCCTTCCATTTTGCTGATCTCATCCGCCAGTTCCTGCGCCGTACCGTCTTGAAGACCGGACAGCAGAATTGTCATCGTTTCCGTGACGCCGAATTCCCGGTTCATCAGGTCAAGGCTTTTCCGCGTCATGGTGTTTTCGTTCAGGTATTCGGTTAGGTCGTAATTGATATTCACCCGGCCTACGGTAAACACGCACACGGCGCATAAAAGCAAAAAAACAGCGATCACCCAGCGGTGACGGTCAACAATAAAACCAGCGTACTTCTGTGCCATTCCAACAGCCTCCGAAAAATCGTTGGTATTATAGCATAAACTGTATGAGCATACAAGAAAAAGAATGAAAATTCAGCTGACTCAATTCGGTTAAAAGGCCATTTTGACCTGTATGCCACCGGTCTGTCAGGTTTGACATTGGGCGTCCGTTATGGTAAAATTACCGTATCAAACATATGCAGAGGCAGATATGAACGCTATACTGATACCGGCCTACAAACCGGATATGAAACTCGTCGAGCTTTGCAGCCAGCTCCTTACGCACGAGGGGCTTAAGATCGTCGTGGTCGACGACGGAAGCGGCGAGGAATATAAGCCCGTATTTGACGCCCTTGACAAGAGGGTGCACCTGATCAGCTACCCTGTAAATAAAGGCAAGGGCGGCGCTCTGAAGACCGGCATACGCTATATCTACAGCGAACTCCCTGACTGTGAACGCCTGGTCACGGCGGACGCGGACGGCCAGCACGTGTTCACCGATATCGAAAAAGTGATCGCCAAGAGCGAGGAGTGTCCCGGCACGCTGGTTCTGGGCGGGCGCAGGTTCGACGAGAACAACGTGCCTTTCCGCAGCCGCGCCGGTAACGCAGTGACCCGGTTCGTTTTTCGCGTCGCCACCGGTCTCAACGTATACGACACGCAGACCGGCTTGCGCGGTTTTGACCGCCAGTGCATGGAAAAGTTCATGAACGTAGAGGGGGACCGCTACGAGTATGAAATGAATATGCTGCTCAAAGCGGCGGAAGACGATATCCCCGTGCACGAAGTGACCATCAAGACCGTCTACCTGGAAGAAAACAAAAGCAGCCACTTTAACGCCTTCAAGGATTCTTTCCGTATATACAAAAGCATACTCAAGTTCGCGGCTTCCAGCTTTATCGCGTTTCTGATCGAGTACGTGGTTTTCCTCGTTCTGCACGGCTTTCTGGCAAAGGAGATCGCAAACGTCATCGCCCGCGCCGTGAGCAGCATGGTAAACTTCTATGTCAACCACGAGATCGTCTTCAAGAGCAAGGAAAAGCTCTGGAAAGCCGCCATAAAGTATTTCTCTTTAGTCGCCGTGATGCTCGTTCTCGACACGCTGGTGCTGAAGTTCTTTATGGAAGTCTGCCATATACCCGGCTGGCTCGCCAAGCCCATGACCATGACGCTGATCTTCTTCCTGAATTATCCCATACAGCGCAAGTTTGTCTATAAGCGCCAGGACAAACAGAAAAACGGATGAGCATAGATCTGAACAAGCTGAATCCGCCGCAGCGTGAAGCGGCGGAGCATACCGAAGGCCCGCTGCTCATATTAGCAGGAGCAGGCTCCGGCAAAACGCGCGTGCTCACATACCGCATGGCACACCTGATCGATATGGGTGTGCCGGCATGGTCTATCCTGGCCATCACGTTTACGAACAAAGCCGCGCGGGAGATGCGCCAGCGCGTAGATTCGTTATGCGCCGGCGGCGCTGACGAAGCGTGGGTGATGACCTTTCACGCATGCTGCGCCCGCATCCTGCGCAGGGATATCGAAAAGCTCGGCTACAAGCGGGAATTCACGATCTATGACGAAGACGACCGTATGGTGGTCATCAAACGTCTCATCAAATCCCTGAACATCAACGAAAAAAACTATGCACCCAAGATGGTGAAGGCCGTCATTTCTGACGCAAAAAACCGGATGCTGAGCCCGGAGGAATGGCTCACCGAGAATCCGGACGCGCGCAGCCGTCCCTATTACAAACTGTATGTAGAATATGAAAAGACCCTGAAAAGCAACAACGCTCTTGATTTTGACGATCTCCTGGTAAAAACGCTGGAGCTCCTCAGCGAACACCCGCCGGTGCTGGAGAGCTATCAACGCAAATTCCGCTACATCATGGTGGACGAGTATCAGGACACCAACGCCGCGCAGTATCAACTCGTTAGGCTCCTTGCGGGCGAAAGGCACAATCTGTGCGTCGTAGGTGACGACGACCAGTCCATCTACAGCTGGCGCGGAGCCGATATACGAAATATCCTGTCCTTCGAAAAAGACTTTCCGGGCTGCAAGGTCATCAAGCTGGAAGAGAATTACCGTTCCACCGGCAACATCCTGTCCGGCGCCAACAGTGTGATCGCCCACAACTCCGCCAGAAAAGACAAGCAGCTTTGGACGGAAGCGGAAGACGGCGACAAGATACGCTTTTTCAGGGCTCTGGACGAGCGGGAGGAAGCCGCCTTCATCTGTGATACCACTGACAGGATGATACGGGACGGCATGGAGCCGGGGGATATCGCCGTATTGTACCGCACCAATGCGCAGTCCCGCGTAATCGAAGAAGGCATGGTGCGGCGCGGCATCAAATACGGGGTATACGGAGGCCTGAAATTCTACGACCGCAAGGAAGTAAAAGACGCCATCGCATACCTGCGCCTTCTGGTCAATCCTTCAGACGACGTTTCCCTCCGCCGCGTCATCAACGAACCGCGACGCGGCATCGGAGACAGCACGGTCGACGCGCTTTCGGACTATGCCCAGGAACACGATCTTTCGCTTCTGAACGCCGTACTGGAAGCGGAAAAAACCGGCATCAGCAGCAGGGCCGTGAGCGCGCTTAAGAACTTTTCCAGCCTGATCGTCAGCTTGCTTTCCAAAATGATGGAGCTTAAACCTGGCGATTTCATGCAGGCGCTTGTGGAAGATACCGGCCTTATAAAACAATACGAAAACGGCAAAGACCCCGAAGACGAATCGCGCGTTGAAAACCTGAAGGAACTGATCTCCGCTGTAAACGAGTACGACCGGCTCAACCCTGACGACGGCATTCTGGGGTTCCTGGAAAACGTCGCCCTCGTGACCGATGCCGACAGGCTGGACGAAAAGACCCAGGCTGTAACGCTCATGACGCTGCATTCCGCAAAAGGCCTTGAATTCGGTGCTGTGTTTATTGCAGGACTGGAAGAAACCATTTTCCCGATCAGCCGCGCCATGATGGATGAAGAACAGCTGGAGGAAGAGCGCCGGCTCATGTACGTTGGCATGACGCGTGCCAAGAAAAGGCTGTATCTTTGCTGTGCCCGCAACCGGGCTCTGTTCAACCAGCGCATGTCCAATCCCATATCCCGCTTTATCGGCGAGATACCCTCAAACCTGCTCATAGACGCCCGCAGGGCGTCCGGGCCGAGCCGCCTTGCACCTTCTGCCACAAACCAAAGAACAGAAACGCCTGCCGGCCGTCTTGCGGGCACTTCCGGCGGCCCGATATCGATACCCGGCGTTACCAAAGGCTTCGGGCAAACCGATACGCCTAAGCGGACCACCGTATTCCAGGTGGGAGACTCGGTGCGCCACAGGGTCTTCGGTTTCGGCAAGGTCACAAACGTACGCCCGGACGGCAAGATCGTTGTAGTGGATTTCGGCAAGCCGTTCGGGCTCAAACCCATGGACGCGGATACTGCTCCCATGGTCATTACGAACCGCTGAAAGGAACACATATGGAAAACAGGATGCGTTCGCTCGTAGATACCCTGAACCGCTACGCATACGAGTATTATGTTCTGGACAGGCCGACTGTTTCTGATAAGGAATACGATGCCCTGTACGACGAGCTCTGCGCGCTTGAAAAGCAGACCGGCATCCGTCTGGAGGATTCGCCCACCCGGCGGGTTGGCGGCGAACCCCTTAAGGAATTTGAACCACACACGCACCTGAACAGGCTTCTCAGTATGGACAAAGCCCAGTCCTATCAGGCGGTGAGCGAATGGGTCGCCCGGGCGCAAAAGATGCGCGGCGAGGCCAATAAAGCAGGAAACGATCTGCCGCCTCTCAGCTTTGTGGTGGAGCATAAATTCGACGGTCTCACCATCTGTCTTACATACCAGAACGGCAATCTGATCCAGGCGGCTACCCGCGGAAACGGCGTTACCGGCGAAGCGATCCTGCCGCAGGCGCGCACGATACGGTCCATACCGCTTTCCATACCGTTTCAGGGCTTATTGGAAGTGCACGGCGAGTGCTATATGCGCCTGTCTACCCTGGAAAAATACAACAAGACCGCTTCGGAACCGCTGAAGAACGCGCGAAACGCTGCCGCCGGAGCGCTGCGCAATCTGGACCCCGGCGTTACCGCTTCCCGCAAGCTGGACGCCTGCTTCTATGACGTAAACTATATCGAAGGCAAAAGCTTTATCTCTCAGGATGAGATGCTTTCTTTCCTGGAGCAGAACGGATTTCCCGTTTCCCGCGTTGAGCTGGGGGCAAATACGGAAAGCGATATATTCAAAAGGATCGAAGAGATCGAGGAAACGCGCGGCGCTCTGGACTACCTGATCGACGGCGCTGTGATCAAGATCGCCGATTACGCCACCCGCGAAGCTCTTGGAAACACAGAAAAATTCCCGCGCTGGGCAGTCGCCTTCAAATTCGAAGCGCAGGAAGTCACCACCATGCTCAGGGACGTGACCTGGGAGATCGGGCGCACCGGAAAGCTTACGCCGCTGGGGCACGTTGATCCTGTTGAACTGGCCGGAGCTACCGTCAGCAAGGCGACTCTCAACAACATGCAGGACATCATGCGCAAGCGCTTGAAGATCGGCGCCAAGGTATGGCTCAGGCGTTCCAACGAAGTGATCCCGGAGATCATGGGGCGCGTGGACGAGATCTTCCCAAACGAAAAGGATATCCTCAAACCGGACGTATGTCCATGCTGCCAAAGCCCTCTGGAGGAAAGGGGAGCCTTCATATACTGCCCAAACGCCGAAGGCTGCCTTGACCAGATAGTGATGCGCATCAGCCATTATTCGAGCCGGGAAGCCATGGATATCGACGCTTTTTCGGAAAAAACAGCGCGGCAGTTTGCCGAGATCCTGAACATTCACGAACCCGCGGATCTGTATGAACTCAAATACGAAACCCTCGTTTCCCTCGATCGCTTCGGCGAAAAAAAGGCGCAGAAGCTTCTGGATGAACTGGAAAAGAGCAAGCATTGCCGCCTGAATTCGTTTATTTATGCGCTCGGCATTCCGAACATCGGCACAAAAACCGCGAGGGACCTGGCAGAACGATTCGGTTCCGTGCAGGCGCTGATGGAAGCAACGGCTGATACGCTCACACAGATAGACGATATCGGCGAGACGGTCGCCGCTTCGGTCACCGGCTTTTTCGCGGACGCCAGAAACCGTGAGCATACGTTTAGGCTGCTGAATGCCGGTATCGAGCCGCAGTGGGAAAAACAGAAAGTTTCTTCGGAACTGGAAGGAAAGACCGTCGTCGTTACGGGCACGCTGGAAAAGTACAGCCGCAGCGAAGCAGAAGAGCTCATTCGCGCTCACGGCGGGAAGGCCGCTTCCAGCGTTTCCCAAAAGACGGATCTCGTCCTGGCCGGCGAAAACGCGGGCAGCAAGCTTACAAAAGCGCAGGAACTGGGAATAAAGATCGTCGGCGAAGTCGAATTTGAAAAAATCCTAAACTTGGCATAACACTACATATTGACAGATATGCTATAATATATTGATTGGAAAGGGAAAAGCATATGCTTTCGATGACGGGATACGGAAGGGCGAACCTTCTTGAAGACGGGCGTATGATCACTGTCGAGTTGCGCAGCGTGAATCATCGCTTTCTGGATATCAGCTTTCACATGCCCCGTTCGTTTTACTTCATGGAAGACGCGGTCAGAAAGCAGATCGCCTCGCGCCTGAGCCGCGGTCACGTGGATGTTACGGTGACCTACCGGAATCACCGATCCGACGCGAAAACGGTACGTGCGGACCTGGACCTGGCAAAGCAGTACAAGTCTGCCATCCGCGACGTGAACGAAGAGGTCGGTTTGCAGTCCGACACAGGCCTTGAAAGCATCGTATCCCTGCCGGACGTACTTACGCTGGAAGAAGCCGATGACGACGAAAACGCACTGCGCAGCCTTATGTCGAACGCGCTTTCCGGTGCACTGGATATGCTGGTCGGCATGCGCGAAAAAGAAGGCGGCGTTCTGAAAGAGTCACTGCTTTCGATACTGGATGAGATCGAGAACAGCTCTTTCCTGGTGGACGAAAGGTATCCGCAGACGGTCAAGGACTACGAAAAACGCCTTACGGACCGGGTAAAGGAACTCGTCGGCAGCAGCGTGGACATGGCCTGCATCGCCCAGGAAGTCGCCATCATGGCGGACAAGGCTGCCGTAAACGAAGAGACCGTGCGGCTCAGGAGCCACATCAAGCAGGCCCGCGCTCTGTGCGATAAAAGCGAACCTGTGGGCAGGAACCTCGATTTCCTGATCCAGGAAATGAACCGTGAAGTAAACACCATATCCTCCAAATCACAGGATATCCCAATAACGAACGCTGTGCTCAAATGCAAAAGCGAGATCGAAAAGCTTCGTGAACAGCTGCAGAACATAGAATAGGAGTTGATACCTTATGATGACCGAACCTCCCATCAACGAACTTCTGAAAAAGACTGACAACCGCTACACGCTGGCTGTGGAGACCGCCAAGCGCGCCAGGCAGCTGATTCAGGGCGAGCTGCCGTATTACGATGCAAAGGAAGGCACAAAGCCCCTGGCGATCGCCATCGAAGAAGTCAACAGGGGACTGCTTACCTACAACAAGCCCGAAAACGATCAGTGATCCTGAAACACTTGTGCAAGCCGAAGCCTTTTGCAAAAGCATAAGGCTCCGGCTGTGTTTGTTTAGAAAGGCAAAACTATGCTGAAAGGCAAAAAAATCGTACTGGGCATAACCGGCGGCATCGCCGCGTATAAGGCTTGCGAACTGGCCCGGCTTCTCATCAAACAGGGAGCCGAGGTTCGCGCGGTGATGTCTGCAAACGCGCAAAAGTTCATTTGCCCTCTCACGCTTGAAACGCTCACAGGAAACCAGGTAGCGGTGGACACTTTTGAGCACGCCTGGGAGATCGAGCACATATCCCTGGCAAAATTTGCCGATCTCATGATCATCGCGCCCGCTACCGCGAACATCATCGGCAAGATCGCAAACGGCATAGCAGACGATATCCTTTCCACCTCCGTGATGGCGATGCCCTGTCCTGTTCTCATTGCTCCCGCCATGAATACGGTCATGTGGAAAAGCGCTGCCAATCAGGCAAATATCCAAAAGCTTACGGACCGTTCCTTCCTTTTCTGCGGTCCGCAGAGAGGCTTTCTCGCCTGCGGAGACGAAGATGTGGGCCGCATGAGCGAACCGGATCAGATCGTTCAGGCAGCAGGCGCGATCCTGAATACAAAGAAAGATCTTGCCGGCAAAACCGTACTCGTAACCGCCGGTCCCACCAGGGAAATGCTCGACCCGGTACGTTTTATCACAAACCGTTCCACAGGCCGCATGGGGTACGCTTTGGCGGAAGCGGCGCGTGACAGAGGCGCCAGAGTTGAACTGGTCAGCGGCCCTGTGAATATCCAAAGGCCAAGCGGCGTAAACACGCACGACGTCGTATCCACGCAGGACATGTATGCCTGTGTAACGGAGCTTGCCGAAACAGCGGATATCGTAGTGCAGTCTGCTGCGCCGGCTGATTTTACGGTGCCCAACGCGTCTGAACAGAAGATCAAAAAGACCGGCAGCGGGATGCTTCTGAAGCTTGAAAACACGCCCGATATCGCTGCTGCTATCGGCAAGGCCAAGCGTCCGGGTCAGGTCCTCGTGGCATTTGCTGCCGAGACGGAAGCCTCCGTAAAAAAGGCGGACGCCAAGAGGAAGCGGAAGAATGCCGATATGATCGTACTAAACGACGTCACCAAACCTGGCGCCGGCTTCGGTACGGAAACCAATATCGTTACGATCATCACGGATGATGGCAGCAAGGGCTATCCGCTCATGTCGAAACGAGAAGTCGCCGACGCCATCCTGGACGAAGCCCTGCGCATCGCAAAGGAGCATTCATGCGCTACGCAAGCGTAATCGTAGACCTTACCGCAAAAGCGCTGGACAGATGTTTTACCTACGCCGTGCCGGATGGTATGGAGGCGCGTATAGGCGATATGGTCAGCGTACCCTTTGGCAAAAGGACGGTCGAAGGTTTTATACTTGATCTCACAGATAAGACCGAGCTGGACGAAGGCCGTATTAAGCCGATCAAAAAAACATCCGGTGAACAAAGCGTGCTTCTGCCCGAACTGATCGACCTTGCGGGGTATATGAAGAGACGCTATTCCTGCACTACGGCAGACGCGCTGCGCACAATGATTCCGGCTCAGATGCGTTCCGGCAAAGTGAAGGAAAAGAACGTAAAGCAGGCTTATCTCGCGGTTTCACCTCAGCAGGCTGCTCAGACCCTCGAAAAAGCGCCCCTTCAGAAGAGCGTCGCTTTGGCTCTGATCGAAGGTGGAAAGACCGCATCAGAGCTTAAACAGGAATTCCCGGGCGCGGACGCCGCGTTGAAAGCCCTGGAAAAGAAAGGCATCGTATATTTCGGCGCCAAACAGATACGAAGAGCCCCGCAGATTTCCGACAGCGGCCACGGGGAGACCGATCCGGTGCTCACACCGGACCAGCAGACTGTGGCAGACGAGCTTATCCAAGCGCTTGGTACAGGCGGAAGGTTCTTACTCTACGGAGTGACGGGATCGGGCAAAACGGAAGTTTATATCCGCCTGATCCGCAAAGTGCTTTCAAAAGGCAAAGGAGCCATCATCCTTGTGCCTGAGATCGCGCTCACGCCGCAGACTGTAGGCTGGTTCCACGCCCGTTTCGGCGATCTGTCCGCAGTGATCCACTCGCGGCTTTCCGCCGGGGAGCGCTTTGACGAATGGCAGAGGATACGCCGAGGTGAGGCGCGCGTGGTGATCGGCGCCCGTTCCGCCGTGTTCGCACCGGTGGAAGACCTGGGCTGTATCATCATAGACGAAGAACACGAAGGCGCATACATATCCGAAAAGCATCCCCGTTACGATGCACGCGAGATCGCGCAGGAACGCATGCGGGCATGCCCAGGCGTTTTGCTGATGGGAAGTGCTACGCCTTCCATCGCAAGCTTCATGCGTACGCTTCCGAAGGTCCGACCGGAAAACCGTCTTACGCTTCTGGAACTGGACAAGCGCGTGCTTGGGCGGCCCCTTCCCGAATGCGAAGCTGTCGATATGCGGGAAGAACTGGCGAAAGGGAACAAGGGCATCTTCTCCCTTGCTCTCGTAAACGCCCTGAAGGACTGCATGAATGCCGGAAAGCAGGCGATGCTGTTCATCAACCGAAGAGGGCACAGCACATTCGTGAGCTGCCGTGCCTGCGGCTACGTGGTAAAATGTGATGCCTGCGACGTGACGATGACTTATCATCAGTCCGGAGAAGCGCTGAAATGCCACTACTGCGGGGCTGTAAAGGAACCGCCCGCCGTCTGCCCGAAGTGCGCGAGCCCCTTTATAAAGTACTTCGGCGCCGGCACGCAGCGGATCGAGCAGGATGCGCGGAAGCTGTTCCCGGACAAGCGTATCCTTCGAATGGACATGGATACGACCCTCACCAAGGACGCGCACGCGAACATCCTTGACGCTTTCAGGCGGCGTGAAGCCGATATCCTGGTGGGAACCCAGATGATCGCAAAAGGGCTTGATTTTCCGGACGTGACGCTTGTGGGCGTCGTCGCGGCGGATACCACTCTGAACCTGCCGGATTACCGCAGCGCGGAGAGGACGTTTCAGCTCCTTACCCAGGTGGCCGGGCGCGCAGGCCGGGCCGACACGCCGGGCAAGGTGATCATACAGACTTATACGCCCGACCATTACGCGATACAGTGCGCGCTGAAACAGGATTACCGCGCCTTTTACCACATGGAAGCAGCCTACCGCAGGCGGTCGCTGTATCCGCCGTATACCATCCTGTCGAGGCTCGTTTTTTCATCCGCCAAAGACGGCATGGCATGCGCTGCGATGATGAACGCAGCAACAGCACTCCGCGAAGTTCTCGCAAAAAAGGACCTGATGAAGTACGTTCTGTCCATACGCGACGGCGAAGCGCCCATCAAAAGGCTGAGGGGAGAAGATAGGTATCAGCTGCTGGTCAAAATGTATACAACGGGAGATACTGCTTCCATCCTGAACGAAATGGAACAGTTTGAAAACTCAGGTCCGGACAATGTTTCCGTTGATCTGGAAGTCGATCCCGCGAACATGATATAATTAACGGAGGCACCTATGGCTACCCGGAGAATACTCAGAGAAGGGGACGAGACCTTACGGAAGGTAAGCCGCCCTGTGAAGGAAGTAGACAAGCATACAAAACAGCTGCTTGACGATATGGCCGAGACCATGTATGCCAGCGACGGAGTAGGCTTAGCCGCACCGCAGGTGGGCGTGCTTCGGCGCGTGGTCGTGATCGATGTGGGCGAAGGCCTCATCGAACTGGTGAATCCTGTGATCGTTTCCGCGGAAGGCAGTGCCGTCAACGCAGAAGGCTGCCTGAGCATACCCGGAAGACGCGGCACCGTGGAGAGACCCGAAAAAGTTGTGGTCCGCGCGCTGAACCGTAAAGGCAAGGAGATCGAAGTCACCGGCACCGGGCTGCTCGCCATGGCGCTTTGCCATGAGCTGGACCACCTGGACGGCATTCTGTATATAGACAAAATGATCGAAGACGTGACCGACAAGCAGGAAGAAAACGCATGAGGATCGTGTTTATGGGCACGCCCGAATTTGCCCTTCCGTCGCTTCGGGCGCTGATCAATATGCCTGATACCGAAGTGGTGGGCGTCTTTACGCAGCCCGACAGGCCAGTCGGCAGAGGTCATAAACTGGAAAAACCGCCCGTAAAGCAGCTTGCGGAGCAAGCCGGCATTCCGGTTTTCCAGTTTGAAAAGGTGCGCCGTCAGCAAGGGCTCGACACGATGCGGAGCCTCCGACCTGATCTTGTGGTTACGGCAGCATTTGGGCAGATCCTTAGTCAGAAGCTTCTGGACGTACCGCGTATTGGAACTGTAAACGTCCATGCGTCGCTTTTGCCAAAGCACAGAGGCGCCGCTCCCATCAACTGGAGCATCATCATGGGCGATACATATACCGGCGTTACCACGATGCTCACGGACGCCGGCCTTGATACCGGCAGTATGCTCCTTCAGAAAAGCGTAGAGATCGGCAAGGAGGAGACGGCCGGAGAACTCACCCAGCGGCTTGCCGAAATCGGCGCAGAGCTGCTGAGGGAAACGATTGAAAAGCTCAAGGACGGAAGCATCACGCCTGTACCGCAGGACGAATCCCTAATGAGCTACGAGCCGATGCTGGGAAAAACGCTGGGCCTGATCGACTGGAACAGCGACGCTGAGACAATCTCGCGTCTCGTTCGCGGAGTAAATCCCTGGCCCGGCGCATATACATTCTACATGGGCGAAACGATGAAAATTTGGCGTGTACGGCCTTTCGAATGCACGCAGAACGGTCAGCAAAACGGGACTGTGATCGTTTCCTCCGGCAAAGAAGGCCTCATCGTAAAATGCCAGGATGGCGCTGTAGAAATAACGGAAATGCAAATGCCCGGCGGAAAGCGGATGAGCGCTAAAAGCTTCCTCGCCGGAAAAAAGATCCCCGTCGGTACGATATTGGGAGAAGCACATGAGTGATTTTGAACAGAAAAAAACACCTTTCCGCAGGAAAGACAGCGCCCCTCGCTTCGGCAAAGCGCCCGCCCCAAAAGAAGGCATGAACCGGAAGCCCTTTGAAAAGAAAAAGCCTTTCGTGCGGAAGGAAAACGCAAAGCACGAAAAAAAAGAAAACTCCGTAAGCGAAGCGCGTATGGCAGCCCTGCGCGCATTGTACGATGTGTATTTCGCAAATGCTTACAGTAACCTTTCGCTGGACAAACAGCTGCGCGCCGCGCGCATGAGCGATGAAGACAAGCGCCTGGCGACCAACATATTCTATCAGTGCGTTGAAAACCGCAGCAAGCTTGACTTTGTACTGTCTCCTTATATCAAGGCGGAGCCTGAGCAGATCGTAAAATGCATTCTGCACATTGCGGCTGCACAGCTTCTGTTTATGGACAGGGTGCCTGCTCACGCCGCCGTGAACGAAGCGGTCAATCAAACCCGCATATTTAAAAAGGACGAGGCTTCCGGCTTCGTTAACGGCGTGCTGCGTTCCCTGCTCAGGGACAAAGAATCTTCTTCCCTGCATTTGCCGAAAAAAGAGGACGGACTCAAAGCATATTTGGAAATCGAATACTCCGCAAGCGCCGATACCGTGGACGAGCTGATCAGTGAATTCGGCGAGGAGGAAGCAGAGCAGATCCTTTCTTATAAGCCGAAAGAGCGCTTCGAGACCGTACGCGTCAATCTTTTAAAGGCGGACGATGCACAGCTGGAAAAAGCCCTTGATGACATGTCTATAAAGTGGGAAAGGTCCGTTATTCCTCATGCCTACCGCATATATAAGGCAGGAAACCTTGCGCAGACGCCGCAGTACACGCAAGGTCTGTTCTCACTGCAGGGAGAGAGCGCCATGCTGGCGGCGCTGGCCGTCGAACCCAAACGCGGAATGAGCATTCTTGACGCCTGCGCCGCGCCCGGCGGAAAGGCCTCCTTTATTTGTGAGCTGATGCAGGGCACAGGCAGGGTGCATGCCTGGGATCTGCACGAGCACCGCGTGGAACTGATGAAACAGAATGCCCGGCGCCTCGGTCTCGATAACCTGCGCTGCGCCGTGCGGGACGCCACCGCGCTCAAAATTGACCTTTCGCTCACGCAGGACGCCGTGATCGTGGACGCCCCCTGCTCTGGGCTCGGCGTCGTTGCGGATAAGCCGGATATCACCCGTCATTTCACCAAAGCACGACTTGCAGAACTGGTGAGCACGCAAAAGCACCTTTTGGACGCATGCTGCGAATACGTAAAGGCCGGCGGACTGCTGGTATACTCCACCTGTACGCTGTTAAAGCCGGAAAACGAAGAACAGGTTGAAAACTTCCTTTGTTCGCATCCGGATTTTAAGCCGGAGATCTCCCCGGATTATCTGCCGGAATCGCTACGCGAAAAGGCGAAGGACGGCATGATACGCCTGACAGGCCACAAAGACGGGCTTGAAGGCTTCTTTATCGCCAGACTGCGGAGAGTCAGGTAACATGAACACCGGAAAAAGACTCGAGCTCGCTTCCTTGACCCTTCCGGAACTTACGGAGTTCGTGCGTTCCATAGGGGAGAGCGCCTTCCGCGCCAGGCAGATATCCGAGTGGATCATGAAGGGCGCCGAGATCCACGAAATGACGAACCTGTCCGCATCCCTTCGGGAAAAGCTTTCTTCCCTGAGCTATGTGCACGGTATCGGCATACGGGAGAGCGTTCAGTCCAAAATCGACGAAACGGAAAAGTACCTTTTTTCGCTTCACGATCAGAACCTGATCGAGGGCGTGCGCATGCGCTACCGTTACGGCGATACGCTGTGCATATCCACGCAGGTGGGCTGCCGCATGGGCTGCCGCTTTTGCGCTTCCACACTGCAGGGTTGCGTGAGGAACCTGACAGCCGGCGAAATGCTCGGCCAGATCCTATGTGTAAACAGGACACTTCGTGAAAGGGAGCCTTCGTCCTCAGGCATACACAACGTCGTCCTCATGGGCAGTGGGGAACCGCTCGACAATTACGAACAGACAGTGCGCTTTCTGAGGCTTCTGAACGCTGAAGATGGGCTCAATATGTCCCTCAGGAACGTATCCCTGTCCACCTGCGGGCTGGTACCGAAGATGTACGGTTTTGCGGAGGAAAAGCTGCCCGTCACGCTTTCGGTTTCGCTGCACGCGCCAAACGACGACATCCGCCGGCAGCTGATGCCGGTAGCCAATACCTATTCGATTTCAGACATTTTGAAGGCGTGCCGCCACTACATTGATATGACCGGCCGCAGGGTGATATTTGAATATGCCCTGGTCAAGGGCGTAAACTGCGAAGAAAAGCATGCCGACGAATTGGCCTCGCGACTTCGCGGCATGCAGTGTCACGTAAACGTGATACCCTTAAACGCTGTAAAGGAGCGGCAGCTGGAGACTCCGTCTGCAGAAGAAGTGGAACGTTTTTTGCATCGTCTCTCGCTTCGGCATATTTCGGCCACCAGAAGGCGCGAGATGGGGGACGATATACAGGGCGCGTGCGGGCAGCTGCGTCGATCCCGCCTGGAAGGGGAGAAATAGAATGATATTTTGCAGTGTAAGCGACAAAGGCCGCGTACGTCCGATCAACGAAGATTATTATTTTTTACCCTTGCACGGTGAAAACTTTTTCGCGGTAGCGGACGGCATGGGCGGCCATGAGGCCGGAGAAGTGGCAAGCAGGCTCGCAGTGGAAGCCCTTGCCGAAACGCTTCGCCATCCAAAAGAACTGAAAGGTGAAGAACTTATGCGCTTTGCCTTCCGGAAGGCAAACAAATGCGTATATGAGCATTCCCAAAAGGATGAAGGCAAAAAGGGAATGGGCACCACTTTGACCGCGGTGCTGTTTGACGGCGGCAAAGCGATACTCGGCCACGTCGGCGACAGCCGTGCATACCGCATGCGAAACGGCGTTCTCGATCAGATCAGCACGGATCATTCTTTTGTAGAGGAACTTGTAGCCAGCGGAATCATTACCCGTGAACAGGCGCGCGTCCATCCGCGCAGAAACCTGATTACGCGCTGCATAGGCATCGGAGAGTCCGTAGAGGCAGATATCATCGTATCGGACGTGTGTGCAGGCGACATCTGGCTGTTGTGCTCTGACGGTTTGAGCGGAAAGGTAACGGATGATGAAATCGAAAAGTATCTGCTCCGTGCAGACCTGCCTCTTTCTGACCGTCTACTGGAGATGAAGGACCTCGCCATGACCCGCGGGGGAGACGACAATATCACCGTACTGGCTGCGGGAGGTGACGACCGTGGCTGAACTTAAGGACGGATTCTTGCTGAGCGGACGCTATAAGATCATCTCTCAGACGGGCGTCGGCGGCATGGGCGTGGTATATAAAGCCCAGGATCTGCAGAAAGACAGGATCGTCGCTCTAAAAGTCCTGAAAGACGAATTCGCAGACAAGGAAGAGTTCGTATACCGCTTCCGCCGGGAAGCCAAAGCTGCCATCAACTTAAAGCATCCGAACATCGCGATGCTTTACGACGTAGGCAGCGACAACGGCATCGAATACCTTGTGATGGAGTATGTGGACAACGGTACGCTGGCGGACGTGCTCAAGAAAGAGGGGACCTTAAGCGTCGAGCGCACGGTGAAATATGCGCTTAAGATCCTGGCTGCCCTCGATCACGCCCATAAGCACAATATCATCCACCGGGATATAAAGCCTCAGAACATCATGCTTGACAAAGACGACAATATCAAGGTGGTGGATTTCGGCATAGCGCGCATCGTGGGCTCCAACAGCACCATCATGCGCGACGAGGTTTTCGGCAGCGTATACTATATGTCGCCCGAGCAGAGCTACGACGGCAAGGTGGACGCTACCAGTGACCTGTATTCTCTCGGCGTCATGCTGTATCAGATGCTCACCGGCCAGGTGCCCTTTACCGCCGACACGGACGTAAAGGTTAGCCTCAAACACATGAACGAAATGCCCAAAGGCCTCCGCGCCATCAAAAAGGATATCCCCAAAAGCATAGAAGAAGTAGTACTCAAAGCACTGGAAAAACAGTCCATCCTGCGTTATCCCAGCGCCGTTGCCATGGCAAAGGATCTGAAGCTCGCCCTTCGGTTTCCAAAGGGCGGATTTGTAAACCGTTCGTCCCTGTACGTACGCATCGTTACGTTTTTCGGCAAAAACGGCTTGAACGCGATACTCGTACTTCTCGCTGTGATCACCTTGCTCTCAATCGTTGTCTATGGAGTCGTTAAGGTGAGCGACATCATGTACGGCGTGGACGTTCCGAAGGTGGTTGGCTTGAGCTATGAAGAAGCCATAAGTTCCATAAGCGAAGCTGATATGAACGCGGACCCGGTGTACGTATACAACCGGCTCATCGCCGAAGGACAGGTGATCGGCCAGACCCCGGAGGCCGGTACTCGTTCCAGGCGGAACCGCGCCGTTACGCTTACGGTCAGCATGGGCGCGGAACCCGTATTCCTGCCGGACACCGTGGGCATGGACAAAGCTTCCGCGCTGACGCTTTTGAGCGAATACGGCTTTCCCGCTGTGACCATTGAGTACGCGCACGTGCCGGACGAAGAAATGGACGTCGTACTTGAGCAGACTCCAAACGACGGGTCCGCCAAACCCGGCGCAGCAATCAAGCTCACGCTGAATTCCGAGGAGATTCAGGTGCCTGCGCTCAGCGGCAAAACGCGCCAGCAGGCCATTGACCTTCTGGAATCGCTCGGCCTGACCTGCGAGGTCTCTGCCGGCTATTCCATAGATGACCTGCCGGATACCGTGCTTTTGCAGTCTCCGCCCGCGGGAACGAGGGTTCTGAAAGGCTCCGGCGTAAGCATTACCGTAACCCTTGCGAGCCCGGTTAAGTACATGGCGTCCTTCAACTGGCGCGTGCCTCTCAATATCAACGTGCGAATAGACCTGATTAAGCCCTCCGGAAACCAGGTAGAAGTCTTCTCGGACGACTGTGAACTTGACCGCATCATCGCCCTGGAACTGGAAAGCGACGAACCTGGCCTGCATTCCCTCGTTGTGTATTACGATGGCAAGCTCGCCTTTACGGAAGAACTGGACTTTATCTGACCATGACGGGCACGATACTGAAAGGAATCGGCGGATTCTACTACGTTCTTGCGCACGACGGACAAACGTATACGCTGCACGCCCAGTCCAAGATACGCCGAAAAAAGCTCAAGCCGTTCGTCGGCGACAACGTTGAGTTTGAACCGGGCGGCGAAGGAGAAGAAGGCTGGCTGACAGCCATCCTGCCCAGAAGGACCGAGCTGAAAAGACCGCCCGTAGCTAATATCGACGTGCTGGTCATCGTGGTTTCCGCCTCAAAGCCGGAAGCGGATCTGCTGCTTGCAGACAGGCTTCTGATATACGCGCAGAAAAACCGCCTGCGCAGTGTGATCGTCGCCAATAAAGCGGACGAAGACGATGCGAATGCCAAACGTATATGCGAACAGTACCGCATGTCCGGTTTACAGTCATTTGAAGTCAGCGCCAGAACAGGGGCGGGCCTTGATCTGCTCAAGAATGAACTGAGTTCTTCCGTGCATGCTTTTGCGGGGCAGTCCGGTGTGGGGAAGAGCTCCCTTGTGAACGCGCTGTACAAAGTCGATCTGGAAGTTGGCGATATTTCGGACAGGATCGAAAGAGGGCGTCATACCACGCGGGAGTGCTGCCTGATACCGGTCGAAAACGGCGGAGCCGTACTGGATACGCCCGGTTTCAGCCTGCTGGAAAACGATATCATGGACCCCGCGTCTCTTAAGGAAATATACCAGGAGTTTTCTCCGTACAGGTCGCTTTGCCGGTTTGAAGGCTGCGCGCATATCAGCGAACCGGACTGCGCGGTAAAAGAAGCGCTTGCCCAGGGAAAACTCGATTTAGGCCGTTATGAACGCTATCAGCTTTTGTATCAGGAAATGAAAGAAAGGTGGTCAAAGCGCTATGATTAAAGTCGCGCCTTCCCTGCTGGCTGCAGACTATCTGAATATGGGTTCCTCCGTGGACGCGGTGATCGCCTCCGGCGCGGACGCATTGCATTACGATGTGATGGACGGGGAATTCGTTCCCGCCATCACTTTCGGGCAGGGCATCCTATCGATGATCTCAAAAAGGGATATCCCCCTTGATGTTCACCTGATGATCGTGCATCCTGAACGGCATACTGAAGAATTTGCTGATGCGGGCGCCAAATACATAACTGTTCACCAGGAAGCCGCGGGGTTTGGACTTCGGGATACGCTGAAACGTATACGCGCCTGCGGCTGCAAGGCAGGCGTATCCATCAAGCCTTTTACCCGCACCGATGCCATCGAAGACGTACTGGAATTGTGCGATCTCGTTTTGATCATGACGGTGGAGCCCGGCAAAGGCGGGCAAAAGCTGATCCCGTTCACGCTGGATAAAGTCAAGGAACTGAAGCGGCTTTGTGTGCAAAAAGGCGTAAATCCCATCATCGAAGTGGACGGCGGCATCAACACGGAAACCGCGCCCCTTGCCGTAAAAGCCGGCGCTGACATGCTGGTGGCAGGCTCTGCTTTCTTCAAGGCAGCGGACAAAAAAGCCTTTGTGCAGGAACTAAAAAACATTCAGTAAGATCTTCGACCAATTTGCAAAAAATCCTTGAGGTAATTCTGTATGAAGTTCAGAATGGGACACTGGCTTATGAAGCCCGGTATGGAACCCATATTTGCAACTGAAGTCTATGCGTCCAGACAGCATGACGGCAAACTGGAGATTTTGGCTCCTTCGTCCCGCATCCAAAACCGCGGATGCACGCTTACGAGCGCTTTGACGGTCGAGATAAACGCACCTTCCGAAGGTGTTATCCAGGTAGACGTCTGGCACTTTAAGGGCGGAGATGCAAAATATCCCGAATACGAAATAAAGCATGACGGTACGAAGCTTACCGCCAAAGAAACTGAAAGCGCCATCAGCTGCTTTTCCGGGCCTCTTGAGTGCAGGATCAGCAAAGAACCGGGCGTATGGAGTCTTGAATTCTTCGCCTTTGGTCAGCGTCTGACAGGCTGCGGCGATAGGTCGCTTGGCCGTATTCTCGACAAAAACACCGACACTTCATACATGTACGAAGAACTCGACCTGGACGTAGGGGAGTACATCTACGGACTCGGCGAGCGTTTCGGTGCCTTTACCAAAAACGGCCAGGCCGTGGAGATGTGGAACGGCGACGGCGGAACCTGTTCCGAGCTTGCGTACAAAAACATTCCGCTTTATCTATCCAACAAGGGCTATGGTGTATTTGTAAACGATACAGGCGATACGTCATTTGAAGTAGGCAGCGAAAACTGCGAAAAGGTACAGATCTCCGTAAAGGGCGAGCATCTTAGCTTTCTGGTCATTGCCGGTCCCGGCCCCAAGGACGTACTGGAGCGTTACACCCGTCTCACAGGACGCCCGGCCCTCCCGCCGGCCTGGTCTTTCGGTCTTTGGCTCAGCACGTCCTTTACCACGAACTATGACGAAAACACCGTATCCTCCTTCATTCAGGGCATGGCGAACAGAAACATCCCGCTGTCTGTTTTCCATTTCGACTGCTTCTGGATGAAAGCCTTCCGATGGATCGACTTTACCTGGGACGAAGACACCTTCCCGGACCCCAAGGGTATGCTCAAAAGGTATCACGACAGGGGACTCAGGATCTGTGTTTGGATCAATCCCTATGTAGCCCAGTTCAGCGACTGTTTTGAAGAAGCAAAAGCCAACGGTTATCTGATCCGGAAGACCGATGGCAGCGTGTGGCAGACCGATCTGTGGCAAGCGGGGATGGGCATCATCGATTTCACCAATCCCGCCGCCTGGAAATGGTACCAGGATAAGCTGCGCGGTCTTCTTTCAGACGGAGTCGACTGCATCAAAACCGACTTTGGCGAGCGGATCCCCGTCAAGGATATAGTTTACTTCGATGGCAGCGATCCCATGCGCATGCACAATTACTATACATATCTGTATAACAAGTGCGTGTTCGAAGTGCTTGAAGAAGAGAAGGGCAAAGGGAACGCCATTCTTTTCGCGCGCTCTGCGACGGCGGGATGCCAGCAGTTTCCCTGCCACTGGGGCGGAGACAATTCCGCCACTTACGTTTCCATGGCTGAAACTCTGCGCGCCGGACTCAGCCTTTCGGCCAGCGGCTTCGGCTTCTGGAGCCACGATATTTCCGGCTTCGAATCCACTGCGCCTGCCCATGTATACAAACGCTGGTGCCAGTTTGGCTTGCTTTCGTCCCAAAGCCGCCTGCACGGCTCGTCTTCCTTCCGCGTGCCGTGGCTGTTCGATGAAGAAGCCGTGGACGTACTTCGAAAATTCGTGCGCCTCAAGTGTACGCTGATGCCGTATATTTATCAGAAGGCGGTGGAAGCCCATACGAAGGGCACGCCGCTCATGCGGCCCATGTTCATGGAATTCCCCGGAGATCCCGCGTGCGAGACGCTGGACAGGCAGTATATGCTGGGCGAAAGCCTGCTCGTCGCGCCAGTATTCCGCGAGGACGGAAAGGTGACCTACTATCTGCCTAAAGGGAAATGGACGCATCTCCTCGACGGACGCACTATGGAAGGCGGACGATGGCTGACGGAAACCTACGATTTCATGTCGCTGCCGCTCTGGGTAAGACCGAATACCGCGCTGCCGGTCGGCTGCTGCGACGAAAAACCGGATTATGATTACACGAAAGGTCTTGCTGTTAAACTTTATGGGATAGAAGACGGATCGGAAATCCGTTTGCCAATCCCGTCTCTGAATGGAGATACAGCTATGACTGTCCACGTCAGGCGAGCCGGGGACGCAATCAGCGTGGAGGCGGAAAAACCCGTGAAAGCGTTAATCGTTTCCGGAGACGGAAAGATCAAAGCATAGAGAGCTCAAATAGATATCCTCTCCGAACATAAAGCAGCCCATCCGCGGTTTTTCACGGATGGGCTGTGGTTACAGATGGTTTTCTTTGCGGTACTGCTTCCAGACCCGTTCAAACCACAGATCGCGCTCTGGAAACGGCCTGGACGGAACGCGACGGCTTCCGTCTGTGTCTGTCATGAGAACGCCTTCGTCTGAGTGCGACATGGAATACCTCATGGCGCTTAAAACATATCGCTGCGTTACAAGCATGTCCATAAACAGAAGCTTGTCCCGAAGCTCAGGATCGTCCGGTTCAGCCGGCACGGTGCGCTCAAGGAGACCGGCGATCTCGTTTTCCATTTCCGCAATTCCGGTAAGATCGCGTTGGATGCCGGCGCAGCGGTCCATCTGTTTCTGAAGATGCTCTTTAACTTCCGATATACCCAATGTCGATACCTGCAGTAACGTATAGTCGTTCCGATCCGATATTGTCCTGTTGGATAATGCGATATGCCTTGCAGCTCGCAAACTGCCCACCTGCGTGCTGTTCAAAGCGCTTCCGCCCGGCCTGCGTTTTCCAAAGGTACCGGCGGCCTCTCCGCAGCAATACAGGCCCTTGATTTTTGTTTGCCAGTTCGCGTCGACTGCCACGCCGCCATTGTGATGCTGCGCGCAAACCCGAATCTCCAGCATTTCTTTTTCAAGGTAGATGCCGTGTGCGCGGTAAAGCTCTATAGCCGGCGCGTTGATGGCGCGAAGCCGGTCGAATGGCGTGCCTCCCAACGCCCTGCACTTTTCAAGATAGGAACGTGCTTCATCGTCAAGCAATACGATATCCCATCCGGCAGGATTTTTGCGGTAGTCCAGGTATACGCGCCTGCCGGCGTCCGTCTGTGCTTTTACCAAGAGGTCGATTCGGGAAGAAGCATCCTTTCTGCGTTCGTCAAATGGCCACTGATAGCCTTTGAGAAATACGAGGTTGAGCATTTCCTTTGGGGAAAGACTTTCCGTAAGGAATTCGCGTTCCACGCCGTTCTCATCCACCGATACATACCTTGGAATCGCCTGCTGGTAGCTGCCGGACACGTTCCACCTGAAACTGACGGACGCCATGCCGTACTGCCAGCAATCCAGATTGGCACCGTCCGCCCCTGCCATAAATGCGAGGGAGCTCATGCCGTGCTGGCTTTCCGGATAGACGCGGCTGTGATATACATGCGCAGGTCCGCCGGTGCACAAAACAATATTCGCACAGCGGATGAACTCCCACTTGTGTCGTACGGTGTCCAGGCAAAGAAGCCCGCGTACGCCGTTTTCGTCCGTTTCGATTTTGCAGGCCAGTAAATGATCCAGCACCGTAACCCCGTGCGCCCTGGCGCTTTTTTCCAGCGCCTCCGTCATAAACCGGCTCGTCAGCGGCCCCGCGGACGAAGCGCGGCAAGTGTTATCGTGATCGGTCTGATATCCGACGTACTCACCATATTCATTATTGGGAAACGGCACGCCGAGATTTGCCAGGCGCAAAAAACAAGAGGCGGAAGAAGCGGCTTCGCACAGCGCCGTATCCCCGTTTACGTCCGGCCCAAAAAGGGAAGAGGCCATGCTTCCCACGCTGTCCGGTATGTCTCCGGAGAGTGAAAGCTTGTAGTATGTCTGCTTGTCGCTGCCTGTATTGCGGGAAGTGCCGGCATTTACGTCTTCAGTGATCAGCGCGACGCTGTCTATTCCGTGCATTTTCAGCTGATCGGCGGCGTTCCAGCCCGCGCAGCCCGAACCGATCACAAGTGTGTGGAAACAAAGAGAATCCTTCATATCATAGCCTTCTTAGGGAAAAGCCGCCGTCCGCGTTGATCACCTGACCGGCGGAATAATCGATCAGTCCGGAGGCGCATGCGAGCACGGCCTTTGCCACATCATCGGGAGTGCCGAAGCGGGGTATAGGCAAAAGGCCTTCCTGTATCAGGGTTTGGTACTTTTTGTGCACCGCTTTCGTCATGTCCGTATCGATAATGCCGGGCCGTACCTCGAAAACAGGAATGCCCTCCGCTGAAAGCCTGTCAGCGAACAGCTGAGCAGTCATGCTGAGTCCGGCTTTGCTTACGCAGTATTCACCTCTTGATATGGAAGAAGTATAGGCAGACATGCTGCTTATGATGACGATGCGCGGCGTATAATCCTCAAGTCCCTTTTTCTTCCCTTCGAGCATCAGCCTGGCAGCCGCCTGGCACATGAAAAACGCGCCTTTCAGGTTGATGCCAAGCACGCGGTCAAAGCTTTCTTCATCAGTCTCCAGCAGGTCCTTCCGCACAAGAGGCGCCACGCCGGCGTTGCTTACGAACAGATCGAGCCTGCCGTATTTTTCAGCGATATATTCGAAAGCTCTCCTCCTGCTTTCGCTTACAGATACGTCAAGTGAGATAAAATCCGCCTGATCATTCAGACTGTCAGGCCGTTTCGCGCCGGTACCGGAATAAATCACGGTGTAGCCTTCGCTCAAAAGTGCGTCTGCCGTCGCGCGTCCGATCCCGCGGGTGGAGCCTGTTACAAACGCTGTCTTCATAGCTTATAAACCTCCCGATCACGCACTACGCATCCACAGGGCGTTCCAGCCCGCAAAAGCTGCGCGCAGCCACCGCAGGTAACGCAGCATCGTTTTGCGTCCATTTGGCCTGTCAGGCGAAGATCCTCAATAAATCCGGGGTATGCAAGCGCTTCACGGCCAAATCCGGCCATCGCGCAGTGGTTACCGGATATCATTCCGGCTGCCAGATTCGATGAATACTGCCTGAGATAGGAAAAGGCACTGCCGAGTACGGGGATATCTACCGCCTGCTGGATCTCGCTGAGGCCTTTCATCATGCGGCCAAGGCCGGTGATCGGATGTTCGTCCGGCACATATCCTCCGCGGTCATATGGACGGTTGACATGCGGATTCTTGTACGGGTTACCCATGGTTATGTTGATGAACGGAATATGGAATTCGTCTTTCAGCTCGCGGATTAGCCGGATCGCTTCCGTCATGTCAGGTTCAAGACCGCCTTCACGGGACACGCCGAAGCCATATGGCCACATAAAACCGTCGTAAGCGTTCATCCTGCTGGTGAAAAGAAAACCGCTTCCCGCTCCAGCCCGTGCCGCCCGGTAGCAATTCTTCAAAAAGCGCGTACGGTTCTCAAAGCTTCCGCCGTAACGGCCCGGGCGTTCGTATGCGCTGAGCAGTTCGGATGCCAGGTAACGATGGCAGCATTTAATGTCCATGCCGTCAAAACCGCATGCACGGCACAGTCGTGCGGTTTCTTCATATGCTTCTTCGAAACGCTCCAAATCGGAATCGCTTGCGATATGGGCTTGGTCGATGGGTTCTGCTTCCAGAGGCGGGCACGAATACGCGATGACGGGATCGGGCTTGCCTGTGGGCTTGGAATATCGCCCGCTATTGGTAGCCTGCATGATGATGACAGGTGCAAATCCGTTTTTGCGCAGGCTCTCTTCACGCATATCGTCAAGCAAACGTTTAAACATGTCTGCGTTGTAATTGGTCAGCCATAACTGGTGGGCGCTCGCGCGCACCCGCGGCATGGTAGCGACGGCTTCAAACCAAATGAGCGAGGCACCGGATGCCGCAAAGCGCATATACCGTCGGCAAGTAAATTCTCCCGGCGCGCCGTTTTCTGTTCCATCCGTGCCTTCCATAGGCTGAAAAAAGAGTCGGTTGCCAAACGTTATCCCGCATGCCTGAAGAGGTTCAAATAAACAGGAGACGTCTTCGGAAAGGGGCAGAAAAGCGCCGAGCTCTTTACTTTTTTGCCTGACTTCGTCCAAAGACCTATAATGAAAAACCTCGTGTGCCATATCTTCACCTCATGCCTGTTCTGATATAATTTTAACATCCTGTTTTGATAGTGTCAATCAAAAGAATTATTAATAAAGCCACTATGTTGTTCATAAAAAAGCACTGCTCGATTCGCAGCAGTGCCTTTGAAAGTGATCGTGTCTATCATTGTCAGTAGAAGGTGGCCTGACCTAGCCAGCGGGCCCCGCGGTTAGCGATGATAACGAGTATGATATTGACAACGGATTTAAACAGGCCCACGGCTGTGGAATAACTGAAATCGGTATTCAGCAGGCCGATTTTGTAAATATATGTTTCAAAAACTTCGCTGGAACGGATATTGAGCGGATTCTGGAACATATAGATCTGCTCAAAACCATTGTTCATAATGTTGCCGCACTGCAGGATGAGTTGTATAGAAATAACGCTCGAAATACCCGTTAGTGATATATGCCAAACTTTTTGAAATCGATTGGCACCGTCCACAGTGGCAGCCTCGTACAATTCGGGATTGATGGCGGAAAGGGAAGCCAGATATATGATCGTGCCCCAGCCAGCCTCTTTCCAGATCGTCGTACCAACGATCAGACCTCTGAACATATTGGCCGAACTCAGGAACGGGATCGTATGACCCGTTGCCCGCTTGATCATGATGTTCACAAGTCCGTCGGTCTCAGAAAGAAACGTAAGGGTGATGCCACCGATCGCCACCCAGGATATAAAATGCGGAAGATACATCACGGTCTGGCCGATCCGCTTAAAGAGGGTACTGCCGATCTCGTTCACCATTAGAGCCAGGATGATCGGAACCGGCATGTTGATGCAAAGCCTCAGAAGACTCAGCAAAACAGAATTACGGAAGGTGTCGAAAAAATCTGAAGTGCCGAAAACTTTTGTAAAGTAGTGAAAGCCGATCCATTTACTTGCCATAATGCCCTTGGTGTACGAGAAGTCTTTGAATGCGATCACGACGCCGTACATGGGAACATAGCAGAAGATTGCAAGATAGATCAGCCCGGGAATGCACATCAAATACAGATAGCGCTTTTTGATGATATACACTATCAGGTTCAGCGTTTTTTCACGCAAAGTATTCGGTTGTTTTACAACCATCATTCTTGGCATCAGTGTTTGCCTCCGCTCTCTGATCGATGCCTCCCTCGCCTTCAAGCGAGGGAGGCAACCGTCAGAAGGTACCTATCGTACCTGCGTCAGGTTTGGTAGAAGTTATTCTTTGGGTCCGCGTACGGCTTCCACGATGTCTTCGACTTCTTCCCAAGCTGGGCAGTATACATTATACAGCCAGTCGGTGAATTCGTCGCGGGTGATGCCGCCCACGATGTACTGCACCATCATCTCGTCGTTGAGCTTCGTGGTGAGTTCCGCGTTCTTGGTCTTCAGATCTGCATAGCCAGGATAGGTGTCGATGTTGTCGTATACGATGTAGCCATGGTTGAGTTCGTTGTAGCGCTTCATGTACTCGGCCTTTTCTTCGGGCGTATTGCCGCCGAAAGTGAGCTTGCCGTAGTTCTTCCAGCTCTGCTGTACACACAGGTAGGAGATGGCGTTGATCAGTCGCTCTTCGTGGCCGGGTTCTTCCTTTTCAGCCTGCGTAAAGGCAACCTTGGTGCGGAGAACGGGATCCCAGCTCTTGTAGTTGATGCCTTCGATGCCGTTGGTAAGCAGGTGCACGCCTTCTTCGGTGCAGCCGAAGTTGAGGAAACGACACGCGGCGTCAACAGCCTCTTCGGAAGCATTCTTGCTGATGCAGAATACGCCCCAGCAGGACATGGTGATATAATGGAAATAGTTCTCCGCATCCGCGGCAGTGGTTCCGTTGGGCTGCAGCGGATAGCCGGCCACGACTTCACCGTCGGGGTTGTTCTGGTAGAACGCTTCAGAAGCATTTGATCTGTAAGGCATGGTATGGTCAAGGCTGGTGGTCTTGAACATGGTGCCTACGGTACCGGCTCTGAAAGCCTCCTGATCGGCGTAGATATCGCTCTCCAGATAGAACTCAGGATAGATGCCTCCGGCGGCATACAGATCATGGTAGAAGTCCATAAGATCCATGAAGCCTTCCTGTGCGGGGATTACCTTGTAGGCTACGGTCTCGGGCTCAATACCAAAACCTTCGCGGATGTTCTTGTCGATCAACCCGCCGCCCTTGTCACCAAGCTGGGTGATAAACAGGCCCCACGTGTCATCCACACCGTTACCGTCGGGGTCCTGCGTGGAAACCGCTACGCAATACTCGAACAGATCATCGGGCGTTACAGGGATTTCGAGACCGAGCTTCTCGAGCCAGTCACCGCGGTAGGGGATGGCATCGGGCGTGAGCTGCTGCATACGGGGCAGGCCGTACAGGCCGTTGTCCAGAGAAGGCACGCGTCCGTACGCAAGGTCGTTGGCGTTCAGCCATGTGAAGGCGTTGGGTATCTTGTCAGCAAGTTCTTCAAGGTTCCAGATGAGACCCTCCTGTGCCCACTTCTGGAAGTTGACGTTGGAAGAGTTGTCCCACAGATAGAACATGTCCGGAATGTCACCGGCGGCGATCTGCGAGGCAATGAGGGAGTTGTACTGCGCGGCGTCCAGCACGGAGATGTCAAGCTTTACGCCGATGCGCTTTTCCAGCTCTTTCAGAATGGGATTGTTGTCAAGCTGGATGCCGGGAAGACGGTCGGTAACGGTTATGGTAGTCACCTCTCCGTCCCATTCGGAGACGCCGTCGGTCGCGGGATCGTAGACTGCGAAAGCTGAAGTGCTCAGGGACAGCACCAGCAAAACAGCTACGATGATTGCCAGATACCTTTTCATTTGTTTTCCTCCTTTTTCTTATGATACACGGGTGGCGCTATTCCTTTACGCCGCCCAATACCAATCCGGTCATAAAATATTTCTGCAAAAACGGATACACACACATGATAGGAAGGGTGGCGATCAGGATGATAGCCATTTTTGCCGTGAAGTTGTTCACCTGCTGGCTGACGTCTGTGATGCCCTGGTTGACTTCGTCCACCATATCAGTAGCTATGAATTCTCGCAATACCCTCTGCAGCGGATACTTGTCAGGTTTATAGATATACAGGATGCTGTTGAAATAGCTGTTCCAGTAACCTACGATCGTAAACAGGCCCAGTGTCGCCAATATGGGCATGCACAGCGGCAGTACGATCCTGATTAGAACCTGAACATCGTTCGCTCCATCGATCAGTGCGGCTTCTTCTATGGAACCGGGCAGTCCGTTCATATAGTTTTTCATCAGGATCAAATTGTAACAGCCGCAAAGCCCCGGTAGGATCAGACTCCAGAGATTGTTTTTAAGGCCCAACGTACGGCAGACAAGGATGTAATTTGGAATCATGCCGCCGGAAAAGTACATGGTGATCACCCAGAGCGTAAGGATGAAGTTGCGCCCTTTCAAGTCTTTTTTTGTCAGCGGATACGCAGTGATCACCATAAGCGCCATCGTCAACGGGGTGCCCACAAATACAAGAAAAGCTGTGTTCCTGTATCCAGACCAGATCAAGCCGTATTTGAGAACCAGTCGGTAACTCGTCCAGGAGATCTGAGCCGGCCACGGGATTTCGGGCTGTTTGAGATAAAGACTGTAAGGTTCGAGAGAATACACGATCACATACCAGAAAGGAAGCAAACAAAGCAACGAAAAAAGGCCAACAACCGTATAGCAGATGATAGCCATCGCTCTATCATCCGGACGCAGTCTGATCTTGTTTCTGATCATCTTTTCTGTTGTTTTCTGACCGGTCATCTGAACTGTGAACCCCCAGTGTGCGACGTCGAAAAAACAAATGATTGTATGAATGATTTACCTGACTGGGTTAATTTCTTTTCCTGTTTTTAATTATACTTTCTTTTGAACCGATTGTCAACGTTATTAAGATAATTGTTTGCAACTCAAAAGAGGCAAGCCGTTTCAAAGCTATGCCTCTCCGCTTTATTGATTTCCCGTATATAGAGATATTACTATTTAGCCAACCAGCGTTCGCGTATCGTGTATGCGGCCGCCTTGGGCTGGCGCTGCCTAGTGAAAAGGCCTTTTTTATTACCGTTTACCCGCATGATACCCTGGCCCGTTTGGAAATCCGCAAAGTTCCACGCCAGCTCGCCCTGTACTGCCGGATAACTGTCGAAAACATCAAAATGCATGCTCATGTAGTCCTGCTGGTATTCCTGGCTCCACATCACGCCTGGCAGTTTGTGGAGCGAATCCAGTGTATCGGTGCCGAATTCCGTAAACACGATGGGCTTGTTCAGCTTAAGAGCCTGCCAGGCGTCCATCTCGGCGCGGAAAATATACTCGGCTTCTTTCAGCTCTCCACCGCTAACGTACCAGCCGTAATATCGGTTTAGGCATACAAAGTCCATCATATCGTGCACTCGGCAGGCTTTGGGAGAGGAACTCGATTCCAAAGCGCCGGTGAGAGGCCGCTTAAGCGGATCAAGCGCTTTTGCCAGCTCGAAGAGCGGCTTGAAGTAATCCTCAGACGCTTCTGTAATCGTTTCTGCCTCATTGAAAATGCTCCAGGCGATCACGGATGGATGGTTTTTGTCGCGGCGTATCATTTCTTCCAAAGCCGCCTTATGGTTTTCAGTGAGCTTCTGAACGTCCGGGCAATCTGCAAAGAATCCGCGCGCTTCGCCTCGTCCTGCTGTGAGGAAGTTTGCGATAGAGCGCATCATCCCAACAGCGGGTACTTCATCAATGATCAGGAAACCTTCTTCGTCCGCCATACGGTACCATTCGTCGGAATACGGATAGTGGCTCGTGCGGAAACAGTTGGCGCCCATCCATTTCATGCATTCGAAGTCGCGTTTCGCCACAGCGTAGCTGAAGCCCTTGCCGATGATATCCGCGTCCTCGTGCTTGCCGAAGCCCTTCAAGTATACTTTTTCACCGTTCAGCAGGATGCTTTCGCCTTTGATCTCGACGGTGCGGATGCCGGCCTTATCTCTGTAGACGTCAAGCGTCTTTCCGTCCTTCGCAAGAACAATCTCGACGGTATACAGGTATGCGTTGCGGACCTTCCAAAGCTTCGCGTTTGGGATATGCAAAGTTCCTTCTCTGCCTGCAGCCTCTGCTATAGCATTGCCTTCCCGGTCGATGAAATTCAGGCTGATATCTCCGTCTCCGTCAGCAGATACAGTATAATCAATATATGCGTCTTTGCCATCAAGGCGATAGACGAATTCATAGTCATATATGGCGTCTTTGGGAAGCTCCATCAGGTATACGCTGCGCTGGATGCCTGAATAATTGAAAAAGTCGAAGTATCCGAGGTTTCGCCTGCTGCCGTCTCTTCGGAGGGCTGTAGTGCCGCAGGGGATATTGGTCTCGCTGAGCTCGTTGTTCACTTTGACGCTCAGCAGGTTTTTTCCAGGCCTTACGAAGTCAGTGATCTCCGCGACGACGGGCAGAAAGCCGCCTGTATGCCTCGCGCATTCCTTGCCGTTCAGGAATACCTTGCAGGTATGCGTAACGCTGCCAAAGCGTATAAAGTAGCGTTTTTCAGGTGAGACTTCAGTTACGTAAACATCCGTTTCGTACCAGAAATCGCCGCAGTAATCCCTGCTGTAAGCATCGGTGAACAGATCCGAAAAACTGGAGGGCACAGGCATGGAGATCGATTCCTTCAGCCCCTCGGTCTGCCAGCCGGAGGCTTCACCTTCGGCTTTCGGGTCGAAGCGGAAACGCCACAGTCCGTCCAGCGACTCAGCGCGCCTGCATTCATTGCTCTGGGGATACAGTTCCGTATACATAGTCATGGGATACCCTCCTTCTGTATGTTTCAGTATCGGCAGTTTTATAACACTATATCCACGATCTCGTGATAATCTACTTTATGCACAGTAAACGCCGCCCTTGCTCCGTCCCAGGCAAAATCCAGGACCTGTCCGTCCGGTCTTTGTATTACGGTATCCGGTTTCCTTTTGAGGGCAACAGACAGTTCGATATCGCGGCAAGGCTGTATATGGTCGAATGAGGGCGTGCGGGTATCACTGTGCGGTCCGTTCATGTTTACGAACTGTATGAGCAGATGTCCGTCCTTCAGAAGCGGTGTCATTTCTACGGTGCCTTCTGCTCGTTTCAAACGAACGATGGGGTCATATAAGCGTCCGAGTATAGTTGCCATAAGCTTAAGATGTCCTGCTTGTTTTGCCGTATGGTACCCAAGCCCGATATCCGAGCCGATCATCGCGATCTTTCCTTGCCCGTATTTCAGCAGACCGGCAAACGGTTCATGCTCAAAGCGGACGTCTTCGCATAAGAAAGCGATCGTCTCGGCATCCGGCGCGTTCAAAGAGCACGAACCGTAAACGGAGGTATAAGTTTCATGATCAAGCGTATAGTTTCGAAGATCTTCGTACATGCCTGTGATCGATACAGGAAGTCCGGCTTTTATGAATTCCCCGATGCTCTTTGCACCGGATATGAGCAGGCTTCCTCCATGGAAAGCGTAATCCAGCAGCTTTTTTGCTGCATCGCCGAAGGAGTACAGCATTTCCGGTACTGCGATCACCGAGAAGCCTTTGTTATAATCGAAATCCGAGGCGACGGATACGCCGTGACCCAGATCGCACAGAAGGTTCGTCAGGCCCGTCGTGCCTTCCAGTCCGTCCCGCCCGAACAGCTTTTTGGATGCCAGCATGCGGTCTTCATAGCTCAGAAACACGGCTGTCTGCGGTATGATCTCTCCGCCATTGCACCAGGGCAGGCGTTTGCGCACCAGATCGAGTACATCCTTCATGGCACGTATCTGCTTCATTCGGGGTGAACCATCTTTGTTCTGGGTGATATAGTTCTGGAATCCGCCGCCTAAAGACGTAACGGCGCAAGCCTCCTGCATGATCTGCACCGGGTGCTTGATATATCTGCCTGGAGCATAGCCGCTGCGGTCCACCCGAAAGTTCCAGCTCATCAGATCCCAGCTCATGCCCTGACGGGCCAGCGCGCGTCCGGCGAGCCTGGCAGAAGAAACGCTATTCCAGGGATTGAAATCGCCCGAAAGATAATCGAGGGGAACGGTAACCGGTTCCGGCATATGATCGGAGAACATCCAGTTCGACGTGATCAGAAATGAAGGATATGCTTTATGGATCTCGTCAGTATAATGCCTTACATACTTTCTGAAAAGTTCGCGGCAGTATTCCTTGAAGGCTATGTAATCCGAACTTTCCCTGTCGTTCAGAACAGTACCGGATACTTTCAGTCCGCTAACGGTTTCAAAGCCAGAAAGCGTTTCGGGATCAAAATCGAAATCCGTGCCCCAGCATTCGCCGTCGATCCATACGCCGTCCACTCCGTATTCTCCGGCCAGTTCCTTGAGCTGGGGTATGAGCAGCTCGTCTGCGTATCTGAGTCCATACGTACGTGTGACGTCAGCGTCCCGTGTGCCGTCCGCGTGCATCACAGCCAAATCCGGATGGTTCCGGCAGAATCTCGAGTCCAGCACCCCGGAATAGTGCATAAACAGTTTTACGCCTTCTTCCTTCGTAACGCGCCGCCAGAGCTTCAGTGTATCAAACAGGAAAAGCGGCATCGCGTTACCTAACCTGGAAGGGTAGGACGTCCATCCCGGATGGCCTTTGCAGTCGATCTGGATAAAGTCCGGGCGGAGCGTCCTGCAGATCTCCCGGATGTCTTCTTCCTTCAGGTTTTCTCCGATGCCGGGCATGCCCTCAAAGGGTCTTGCATGAAAATCGAAATGCAGGCCGAGACGTCTCTGAAACATTTTGCCCTCCTTGACATATCCGGAGTTCCATTTGAGTTCTTTCAGTGATGAACACCTTGTTGAAATCATCAGCGGTCAGACATTACAAAGTATCCCTGCAGATTCCAATTCTGGGCAAAGTAAGTGCCGCTACCGTTTCCTTTTAGAGTTACAAGCGCGGAGTAGGGAACTGAGTTTGAGTTTATCCCGCTGAGGTTAACCTTCTGTACGTCAAGCGATGAGGGATCGATGGTCATCACACAATAGTCTTTCAGGCTGTAGCACAGGAACATATCTTCATAAGCGGCAAACGGCACATATTTCCGGGTATCCACAACTTTCACTTCTCCGGTTTGGCGGTCAAGTATAAGTGCGTCGCCGGATGTCGCCGGGTTTTGGATAATCAGAAGGTATCTGGCATCAGCGGTCTGTTCAATTTGCGACAGCCGCCCCAACTGATATATGCCGAGGCTGTATACACGGCCCTCTTCAAGTCCGGCAATGGAAACGTAGCAGTCCACATCCAGGCCGCCTTCAGGTCTGTTTGCGTACGTCAGGAAGGCGAGGCATCCGTCATTCAGCATGACCGGCGCAGGCTTTCCGAATGTGGAAACCTCTACACCGTCTTCCGGGATGGCGGGCATGAGGTCCAGTGGCGAAGATTCGCCGGTGGCAAGATCTGTGATCTGCCAATCTGCAAGGAGCTTGTCTTTACAGAAAGCGGGGCGGGTGCTCTCTGTATATACGATGCTGCACAGGCCCGTTTCAAATTCAAGCGTCATGGCGAAGCCCATATAGTTCAGCGCGACCAGGGCGAAACGATCGCCTATACCTTCGCAATAAGCGCCAAGTGAAACCATATGCGGAAAGCAGTCGAATACCTGATCGAGGCTTGAAAAATGCTGAAGCCCCTGACGCTTGAGATACTCATCTTTCCGCGTTTCCAGCTCGATTTGCTTCTCCTGCTTTTGCTCCTTTTTCAGGTTTCTGAAAAGGGTGTTTACAAGCGAACCCATCACGTAAAAATCCAGCATTTCCTGGTCCTGCTCGTTTTCGAAACGAAGGGGCATGCGCTGCCTTCTTTTTACGTTCCATATATAGAGATCGTATGCGCTGCAGATCAGCACATAATTGCCTTCGCTGTCTGCCGCGATCACGCGCATATTCTCTTCCCGGAAAGCAGATTTTGCCACGGACACATACTTCAGACTTCTGGAAGCGATGTTCTTGCTCAGCCAGCCAAACACGCCTTCAGACAAACAGGTGCCTGTCAGTATAGACACGATCAGCAGAAATAAAAGAACTTTTTTCATATTGCACGCTCCTTTTCAGTATCCGCAACCATGCATGGTTAATTTGAATATACCATAATTGACAGACAATTTGAATAACAAAACCATGACATCAATATGAATTCTCCTGATCCTACGTTTCCATGATGAATGCCTTGACATTTTTTTCGGTGATTATATAATGATAAACGAAACAAATGCATCCTGAATACCATCGCCGGGGAGGTGCCCTGATGAAACGTGTTTTCTGTACCGCCCGCCTGATAACGTTTTTGCTGGTATCAGCGATTCTGCTTGCTTCACTTTGTTTGAGTGAGACCGAAACGACAGACCGGCAGGATTTGGCAGAGGGCGCCAATCTTCGGGTAATGTCCTTTAACATCATGCATCCCGACTGGAGCCGTATACAGGTAAAGGGACGAGATGAGATCGTACGCGACATACTTCTGTATTATATGCCCGACGTCGTCGCCGTCCAGGAGGCGGGCGCCAAATGGCACAAGGCGCTGATCCCTCTTTTAGTGGATGCCGGTTTCTACGCCCAGGCGTGCCGCAAAAGCAACGCGGACGGGTTCACATACTGCACCACTACATTTTTGTATAATCCTGAAACACTGAAGCTGTCAGAAGAGTATATACTGGATCTGAATTATAAGGACGCCACACGCGTTTTCTCCGTTGCGGTTTTTGAAAGGCTTTCCGATGGAGCCAGATTCGCAGTGGCCAACACGCACCCCGCACCGCGGGATGAACAGCAGAAATACGCCAGGAATATGTCGGACATAACAGCCTATACAGCAGACCTGATCGGAAAATACCCGGATATCCCCGTGATCGTGATGGGGGATTTCAACACTCCGGAACAGACGGAAGAGTATCTGAGCTTTATGGCCAAAACCGGTATGCGGGACGCCAAATACGAAGCAGTAGTGCTTGTGAGGAACTGTTCCACATTCTTTGGCTATCAGGTCACGCCCAATACGGATGAACGTGATCTGTGCGTAGACCACATATTTGTAAATGACAAAATCAGCGTCAAGCTGTTCAACGCTGTTATTGACCACGACGTACAGAATGCTTCCGATCACATTCCGGTCTACGCGGACATCAGCTTCTGTACGCAGGTATCCCGCAGGCAGGAGCGGCCCTGAGCATCGACGGTGGAACTGATCCATAGATCAAGAAGCGAGGTAAATTGTTTTGATTTTCAATAATATGAAGGAGTTGAATCGTATGAAGAAGCTGATTTCTTTTGTGTTGTCTGTTCTGATGTTCGTTTCCGGCATGGGCATTGCGGAAGGCATCATTATCGACAGCGACGGGAACACGCACGAACTGAGTGACTCATTCGAAATCGAACTCGAAGAGGATTATCCTCCCGAGTATTACAACACGGAATGGATCATGTCCAGGATCGATGCGTTCGGAAAGGAAACCACCGCGGATATCCTTTCGTGCGTTTTCCTGGCCGGGATCATCCAGTATTACTATGAAGATCCGGAGTTTGCGGAGGATTACTGGTATATCTCTGATTATGAACTGATCCTGTTTAAAATGGAGAGGCTGATGGATGCGTTCGGTTACAGCATCATCGAATCGCCTGAAAGCATCTGCCTTTCGTTCTCGGAAGACGTACAACTGGTTTTCCGTTTTGCGGATGATAAACTTGACAGCGCCGAGATCCTTCTTGCGGGGCTCAATAACTACGACGAAACGCCTTTGCACATCACAGTTAGAGGTTGGCAATAATTACGGCATTTTCCATTAGCTACGGCTCTTCAACAGCCACACCTCCAAACTTGACCTGAAGACTGTTTATTAACAAATCAGTGGAGCCTTTACAAGCCCCACTGATTTGTGGTGTATAATCATTCCTTACGCTTTCACGGCGCCGGAGGTGATGCCTTCGATGTAGAGTCTGGAGCTGAACATAAACATCACGACCAGCGGTATCGTAGCCATCACGAAGCCTGCTATCATCGCGCCGTAATCCGTCATGCCGGTGGATGAGCTGTAGGTTTGTATGGCGACGGATATCACCTGTTTGGTGTTGGACTCGATCACCAGCAGCGGCCAGATGAAGTCGCCGTAGAGGCTGATCATGTTCATCACCACCAGCGTTGCCAGTATGGGTTTTGCCAGCGGCACGGCGATATAGAAGAAGGCTCTGAACTCCGTTGCGCCGTCGATGCGCGCAGACTCAAACAGCGAAGCCGGCTGGCTGCTGATAAACGTTCGGCACAGATACATGCCCATGACCTGTCCGCCCGATGCCCAGGGCAGCCACAGCGCGAACCAGCTGTTTTTGAGGCCCAGGCGCTGAATGAGCTTGTAGGAAGGGGTAAGGGTAAGAACGCCCGGCACCATCATAAGCGCCAGCATCAGTATGAACAGGAAATTTTTCAGCGGAAACTCCAGTCTGGCAAATACATAACCGGACATGGCCGAAAGAACAACGATGAGGCCGGTTCCGACAGCCACAGTGATCACGGAGTTCAGCATGTTGCGGATCAGCTGATCCCATGCGGCGTTATAGTTGACCCACTGGGGCGGATTGGGTATAGCCCAGAGGTTGGAATAAAACTGCGCCTGGCTCTTGAGCGAGAGGAAAAGCATCAGGAAAATGGGGATGAAGGCCAGCAGTACGAATATCACCGTCATCGCGGTAATGAATACCTGAAAGGACACGGCGCGTGCCTTGCGCTGCCTGTGCATCCTCAGAGCGGAAACAGCGTTTACTGTCATGTCTTTTCCTCCTTCCTAATTGAGCTCCTGCGTCTTCATGCGCAGGTTGATGAGCGAACCTACTAGAATAACGATGAACATCAATAAGCCCATCGCGCAGGCGTAGCCGTACTGACCGAACTTGGTGGCTGCGTAATACAGTTCAAGACCTGGCACGTATGTGGAAGTTCCGGGGCCGCCCTGCGTGAGCAGATACACTCCGCCGTAATCCTGAACAGTAGCGATGAAGGTCGTGATAATCAGCATCTTGAACTGCGGAGATATGAGCGGCAGATGGATGTGTATGAAGTTCCACCAGGGATTGCTGCCGTCCACCTTTGCGGCTTCAAACAGGTCGCCGGGGATGTTGATCAGTCCGCCGTAGTATACAAGGAACGCGAAGCTGTTAACCCAGGGAAATCCCATGCATATGATCGCTCCAAGCGCTGTGGAAGGATCACCCAGCCAGGATCGTTTCCACGTGCTCAGGCCTACCGTATCGAGGAAAGTATTCAGCGCGCCGATGTTAGGATCGTATATGTTCTTCCACATCAGCGTGGAAACGACGCCTGGGACCACCATGGGCATGACCAGGAGCAGGCGGAACCAGTATCTGCGGCGGCTGCTTTCTCCGCTGCCCGTGCGCATGGCAAATACCAGCTCCGCCAGCAGGAGCGGCACGGTAAGCAGCTTTAAGAAAGAGCAGACCATCATGATCAGCAGGTTCTTTACGCCCAGCAGGAAGTACCCTTCTTTGAAGATCTTAACGAAGTTGTCGAAGCCGATCAAATTCACCTCGCGCATCGTCTTGGTGGCGAGGCTCCAGTCCGTAAAGGCGTAATAGAATGCCTGGAAAACGTTGTAGTAGTTGAACAAAAGGATCAGCGATATGGACGGCGCCAGCATGAGATATGCCACCCTGTGCCTGTGCAGCGCTGTGAAGAAGCGCGCAGCGAGCGCTCGGCTGCGCGGGAAAGCGACGATCAGCGCGGATGCAAAAAGCAGTGCGAATACGATGATGAGCACCAGGCTTATACGGTACAGGGAGGACATCAGACCGATATTGTCCAGCCTTTGCGTGGAAAACTCGAACAACTCCGGCGACAGGGTCACCACGTAGCTGACTTCATCGCCGAAATAGATCTGCGAAATATCGAAGGTGTGACGGTCGGTAAAGTGGATGACGCCGTCATTATCCAGTATATATACATCGCCCTCGCGTGTGCCCGCGGCGATCCAGCGGCCGTCCTCTGACGTTCCCACCGCTTTGCCTTCGCCCACAAGCGATACGCTGAAGAGCTGATTAAGATCAGTATCGTATTTGATCAGGTTGCCTTTTTCGTCGATGATGACCACTTCTCCGGAAGAGGGGATAACGGCCATGGATCGCACTTCGGTGCGAGCTTTTCCGGAAGCTACAGTCTCACCGCTTAGATCTATCTTTGTCAGCCGACCGCGGCTGTCTCCGTAATAGATGTATTCGTGATCTGCGCTGTAGCGTGTGCCAAGCGCTTTCTGCTTTAGCGAAACAGTCAGGAGTTCCTTTCCGGTTTCGATATCAAGAACATAGATCGTATGTTTGCTGGCGCTGACGTTGGCGGAAACCAGCAGCTGACCTTTGTTCTGGTCGTAATCCATATCATATACTTTGCCGCCGACCCCATAGGTGGCGATCAGATCTCCGCTCGGGGCGTCGAAAATATAAACGTTACGGTCCTGAGAGCCGATGATCAGCCACTTTCTCACGTCGTCGTACTGCATCGCACCGATCGAACCGCTGACTTCGTACGACCACTTCTGCCCGCCGTTTTCATCAAACGCAAGAATCGTGTTCTGGTAGGTGCCCAGATATGTGATATCGATATCAGAAGCCACCAGAATGCGGTTGTTCTGCAGGCTTTTTCCGTACTCTACCATCCGGAAGATATCCGTCTGGTTTCTGGAATACAGCCTGAGCACAACAGAAGCGGCTAAAAACAGTGCCAGCGCTGACGCTATATACAGAAATGCGATCTTGATGCCGCGCTTTTTTGTGCCGGTATCGGCCTTTTTCACGGTCTTTCAGCTCCTTGTTCAATGAATATGCGCCGCGGAGCGGGCTCGCCGTTCCGCGGCGCATGGGTTACCGATTATACTCTGTCAGCAAAGATCAGTTGCCGGTGGGCTCGTTCTGGGGGTTGTCCAGATCGTTCATGGAGATCTTGGAAGCCGCCATCACGTCGGGAGCATACTTGGTCTGGTTGGCCTGATGCAGTTCGGCCCATTCATCCACCGTTATCTTGCCGTCAAGCAGATCCATAGAGTAGGTGTACCAGGCGCGCAGAGCCTCCTGGTTGTCGCCGATGCCGCGGGCCAGCGCCTGGCAGAAGCCCTTCTGGCAGTTGCCGATGTAGGTAATGTTGGCAAACATGGTGGCCAGCTCGCCTTCGAGCTCAATGCCTTTAACCAGCGGCAGACCGTCGGGAGTTCCGCCTGCCTCGATCAGCGCGGCCAGATACTCGGAATATCCTTCGGGAGAAGAGTAGAACATCATGAAGTCAACGACCATATCGTCGTGGTCGATGTCCTTTTTGATGGCGGACAGGAAGCCAGTGGCAACCTCGATTGTGCGGGCAGGAGCCTCAATGCCGGCGCCCTCCATGCTGGGCATCGCGAAGGTGCCCAGGGAGAACTTCTTCAGGCCTTCCAGGGTCACTGCGTCGTCGCCGCTTCCGACCTCGACCGCCTTGCCGGCGTCGATGTCGTTCATGGTGTTCAGATAGTCACCGAAGAACCAGGAGCCGTCCAGCCAGATGGCAGCCTTACCCTGGTAGAAGAGGGTCTTCGCGCCGTTTCCGTCAGTGCCGTAGAAGTTCTCGCCGCCGGCGTACTTGGGGAAGATCTTGGCAAAGTTGGACCATACGGTCTTCATGCCTTCGCTGTCAGCGCGGATTGTGCCGTCCTTCATGAACGCTTTCCAGAAACGCACGCCGTTGTTGTTTACGTTGGCTGCGTCATCGTTGTGAGGATCGGTGGGATCGAAGACGAATTTGCCGTCGATGTCGGGATCGTAGCAGTAGTCGCCCTCATGAGCCCGCACGATTTCGATCTGGCTGCGGGTAGTCTGGTCCGCATAGCACTGAGCGATCCAGCCCATCTGATTGGCCCAGAAAGACTGGAAGGTGCCGGGCACTGCCAGGGCTTGATAGCCGGCCGCATCCAGCTTTTCGCACACGGCGATGAACTCGTCCCAGGTGGTGGGCGGCTCAACACCGACTTCGGCAAAGATGTCCGCATTGTAGAACCACAGGACCTGTACACCGGTTACGGACACGCAGTCCCACATGCCGGAGATGACATCCTTGTTCTGCATATCGAAGGCGATGGCTTCGTTCCACTCGCCGTCATAGTAGGGATCATCGTCGTAAGCGTAATCGAAGTAATTGATGACCTTGTCGGTACGGTCAGAGCCTGCCAGGTTGCCGTAAACGATGTCCGCCTCGGGCAGAACGTCGTCATAGCTCTGGAACTGCGCTTTTACCCAGTCGGCATAGCCGTCCTGAGGCTTGAGGTCCACAACGACCTTTACGCCGGGATGCTTGGCCATGTAGGCGGCGCCGACAGCGTTCCACGCGGCTTCGACGCCCTTCGCGGAGTAAACGCTGACGGTGATGGTGCCTTCGAAGTCTTCTTCGGCGAACGCAGCAACCGAGAAGAGCATCATGACAGCCACGAGCACAGCCAGGATACGCCTGATGTTGGTTTTCATGTGTATTCCTCCTTGATCGTTATTCGGGCATTCACATATGAATGCCTTACTTGTGATTATTATACTATTGTTTCTAAAAAAGTCAATAGTATTTGACTAAAGCGGAAAGAAATGTTATTAAACACCGCTTTACAAATAACTATCAATAGTATATTATGAAAACAAAACAAAAGGCTTGTGAAGGAGGCGTTTACAAATGAATAAAAACGCGGTTTTCGGTTCACTTTTCGCCATTGATGAGCTGGGCAGGCTGCTGCCGTCAGAGGAACAGACGGGACCGCAAAAGCCGGACCGAAAGGTAGGATGTTTCTATTTCCTTACACACGGCGCCTGTAACCGGCCTACCTGCGCACCGTGCAATATATCCGAAGTAATGATGAAACATCCCGATGCATTAAAAGATCTTAAACACCCGGCATGGGGAAAAGGAGCCATGTACTGGGATGAGCCCCTGTTTGGTTATTACTTCCAAACGGACAAGTGGGTGCTCAGGCGGCATGTGAAGCTTCTGACGCATGCCGGCATAGATTTTCTGATTTTCGATACCACAAACCGTCTGACCTACTGGCCGCACGTAAAAGCCCTGCTCGAGGTTCTGGAAGAGTACCGCCTCGAAGGCTGGGACGTGCCGAAGGTAGCGTATTATACCAACACGCGCTCCGGCGAGACCGTACAGGAGATATGGAACGATCTGTACAAGCCCGGCCTGTTTCCGGAGCTTTGGTTCCGCTGGGACGGCAAACCCTTCATCATCGCAGACCCTGATGAATGCACTCAGGAACAGAGGGCGTTTTTCACTTTCCGGCTTCCCCAGTGGCCGACAGAAGCCAAAAAGCAGGGCGGCTGTCCCTGGATCGATTTCGAACGTCCCCAGCGCGCCTGGCAAAATGATAAAGGCGAAAACGAGATCGTACCCGTAAGCGTCGCACAGCATCCGAACCTGAGTTTCGGCGACGGCGCTTTCTACGGCGATCCCGTGCCCCGCGGACGCGCCTATCACGACGCACGCAACGACAAAACACCGGAAGCACTTTTATATGGTTACAACGTTGCGGAGCAGTGGGAGAGGGCGATAGAGCTTGACCCCCAAATGGTCTTTTTCACCGGCTGGAACGAGTGGACGGTCGGGCGCATACAGGGCGACGAACCCAGGCCGGTGCTCCTGATCGATCAGGCAGACAGGGAATATTCGCGTGACGTGGAACCGATGAAGGGAGGATTCTTCGACAATTACTATATGCAGCTGTGCGATTATGTGCGCAGATACAAAGGCTCCCCGACATTGCCGGAAAAGCAGGGTCTTCGCAGTATTGACTTAAGCGGGCCCTTCTCCCAATGGGACGGAGCGTCCGAATACTGGTGCATGCCCTTCGGAACACTGCCGCGCAACGCGGAAGGACAGGGCGGCGTAACGTATACAGACAATACCGGAAGAAATGAATTCGAGTGCCTCAAGGTCTGCCACGATGATAAAAACTTATGCTTCTATGCCCGCACACGCGAAGACATCCAGTTCAATATGTTCACAAAATGGATGACCCTGCTCATCGGCGTAAAAGGAAGGCCCTATGCGCCTTCATGGCACGGGTTCCACTATATCGTAAACGACATCGTGCTGGACGGAAACACCACCTTCATTCAGGAATGCCTGGGCGGCTGGCGCTTCGGCAGGAACACGCGCGTCAGCTACAAAAGAGAAAATCGGGAGCTGATGATACAGATCCCGCGCAGGCTCCTTGGTCTGAACGAAGACGGCTTCGAACTGTATTTCAAATGGGCTGACCATACGGGCAGCAGCGAGACCATGTCAGATTACTACCTGCACGGCGACAGCGCTCCGTACGGACGTTTCGCATACCTCTACCGCGCTCAGTAATTAATTGTAAAGAAAGGAAGATCACGATGAAGGTTTTGAACATAGAAGCTTCTGTAAACACGATCAGACTGTACGCTGATCAGGACGGCGTAATCTGCCTTAGGGAAAGTGTACCTACCGTCCAGACAAAACCGGGCCGCACGCTAAAGTACGAAAATCTTTCTGTTCGTTCAGGTGCCGCAGAAACTGCACGTTATGACGGCGGCAGAGACAGGATATTTTCCCGCTTTGACGCCTTTGTGGACGGCAAGCCCGCCGATGGAGTACGTTATGTGACCGACATAGACAAGAATGTTCCTGCCGACACATCGGATTATCCGCGCCCCGACATTATCAAAATGCTGGGCCTGCCGGGTGATATGGCGCAGAAATACAACATCCGTCAGGGCCTAATGAACATCAATCTCCCCGCACTCATGGCTGCCGTGCCCGGAGAGGACACGCTGGAATACAGCTTTAACGGGAACATGTATTACGTGCGGAAAAGCCAGGTCGATAGTATAGACAGTTACATGAAATCAGTTCCAATGACAACGATGATCCTTCTCAACTCGCCGCGGCTGTTCGGGTCGACGGGCGAAAAGATGCTGCTCGACAAGTGCATACATCCGCGTTACGACTGGAACTGTCCCAACGCCTACATCAGCGCCTTCGATATGGAGACGGAGGAGGGCCAAAACTGTTACATGGCTTTCGTTTCCTTCCTTGCGGAGCGGTATACGCGCCCCGACCGCGAATACGGGCATGCCGTCGGCGCGATCATTTCAAACGAGGTCAACAGTCAGTATATCTGGGGCAACGCAGGCGAGATGCCGGTGGAAGAATACGTTCGTGAATACACGCAGGCATTGAGGCTCGCCTGGCTGTGCGGACAAAGGTATTGCCATCACTTCCGCGTGTACATCTCGCTTGACCAGTTCTGGTGCGGGACGAATTTCGATCCGTCCCAAAAAGAACGCTATTACAGCGGACGGAAAATGCTGGAGCTGCTGAACGAAAGATGCAAACAGGAAGGCAACTTCCCCTGGAACGTTGCGTATCATCCTTATCCGGAAGATCTTCGCTGGCCGGACTTCTGGCACGACCGGGCGCCGGATTTCACGTTCTCCACGCCAAAGATCACGTTCAAAAATATGGAGGTGCTGGAAGCTTTCCTTTCGCAGCCGGCATTTCTGTATAAGGATAAACCAAGGCGCATCATATTCAGCGAACAGGGCTTTAACTCTCAAACCGGCCCTATGCAGGCGCTTACGGAAAAGATGGCCGCCGCGGGTTATGTGCTGGCGTACATGAAAGCCCGCAATATGAGAACCGTGGACATGTTCACACATCATGCCACCGTAGACAATCCGAAAGAGTTTGGCCTCAACCTGGGCATGTTCCGCTACGACGCGAACGCGCCGCATCATATGGGCGAAGCGAAGCCGATCTTTGCTTCGTTTACCGCCATGGAGACCGAAAAAGAAAAAGAAGCAGTGCAAAGCGCACGCTCGTCTATCGGCGAGGATCTTTTCGATTTCCTGCTCGATCCGCCGCTTGTATACGGCGACAGGGATACATCGCAGGACGACGCCTTCGGAGCATAAGAGCAGTATGAAAAGCAGTCTCACCTTTCGTGCTCTGCAGGCCCGTTTTCGTGCCCTATATAGACAAGCGAGCATCTTACTTGTTATAATACCTTCAGTGTTTTCATTTGAACTGTGCATATAGCGTGTTATAAGGATTAACAATATATTTACAGAATGAGTGTCACAATATGGTCCTGCAGACTGTCTTATATTATTGAATGTTGTAATAACTCATCGACTGCAAAACTGTAAGGAGGCTGATCATGAAACGCATCTTATGTTTACTGCTTTTGGTGGTCCTGCTCGCTTTGCCACTCGCGCAGGCAGCGGGATTCTGTACGGACACTGAAGCCATCAACAAAGCATGCCTGTCGGTGATGAAGCTGGAAGTCAAAAACGACAAAGGCGTTGTGGATGCTACAGCCAGCGGCTTTGTTGCTTTCGACGACCAGACTCTGGTAACGAACTGCCACGTGATCGAAAAGGCTCATTCCGTCACCGCCTACTCAGACACAGGTGAAGCCTACGAGATCGATAGGGTGCTGTGCGTAAACAGCGACTGCGATATCGCCATCCTGCGCTTCAGTGAGCCCAGCGGTTTGCGGCCTTTGGAGCTTAACGAAGACGGCAAGGTGTACCGTGCTTCGCCGGTGGTGGCGATCGGCAGTCCCAAGGGTTTTGCCAATACCGTAAGCAAAGGCAACATAAGCTCGGTATATACTGACGATGACGGAATACGCTACATAAAGTTTAATGCAGCCATATCATCAGGTTCCTCCGGCGGGGTGCTTTTGAATGACGACGGCAAAGTGATCGGCGTCACGTCTGCAACCTATACCGGGATGACACAGAACCTGAACCTTGCGGTGAATATCATCGAAGTCATTGAACTCTATGCCGCCCTCAGCCAGGACGAACCCATCGCGCTCAGCAGCTGGACGGACATCAACCAGGGCGTCAAAGATGTGGAGTTTTCTGCGCCCGCTGCACGAAGCTTTACTGTCAAAAATGACGCCACGTTTTCGATCAGCGAAGTGTATCTCTATCCCGACGGCGCTGTAAGCTGGGGCAAGGCGCGAAACACGGGCGGATGGCTGTACAAGGGGAACAGCATGGAGTTTTCCGTGACCGATGATGAAGTTGCCCTGCGCGGTTTCTGGACGTTCAATTTCTGCTTTTACCTGAACAAACAGCCCGTTTACATGGAAGCGCACGGCATAGACCTCAGGGAAATATTGGGCAAGACCATCGTGATCACGATAGAAAACGGGAACCGCGTAAAAGTCGACATACAAGACTGAGCTTGTTATTCTCGTTAATCAATTTCCGCAAAACTTTGAATCACCAGGGAGGTAAGGTCGTATGAAAAGAATTCTCTCACTCATCCTCGCGCTTATGCTGGTGCTCAGCTGCTTTTCTGCGCTCGGCGAAAGCTTCGCAAGCGACTATGCCGCCATGAACGAAGCAGCGGCCAGCGTACTGGTGCTCACCCTGTACGATGAAAACGACAAGGAGCTGGGCACCGCCAGCGGCTTTATCGCCTTTGACGAAAGCCACGCCGTCACCACTTGGCTCGCGGTCAGCAGCGCGGCGCGCATCGCGATCGAAACGGACGAAGGCGAAAAGCTCGGTTCTTTCAAAGTCCTGGGCTGTGACAGCGACTGCAATCTGGCTATCCTCGCCTTCGACGAGCCTACCGGCTTAAAGCCGCTTGCGCTCAATCAAACAGGAAACGTGCGGCGCGGAGCTGCCTGCGTGAGCATCGGCGCGCAAAACGGCGTAAACTCCATCACCACAGGACATGTCGCCACAACTTTCAGCGTGCAGGGCCTGGACCTCATCCAGTTCACCGCAACCATTTCCGAGGGTTCCTCCGGCGGCGCGCTGCTTGACGAAAACGGACAAGTAGCCGCCGTAACGATGTTCGGCATCAGCGGCGAGATCGGTTACACCGTGCTGCAGAATATGAACTTCGCCCTGAGTGTCAGCCATCTTATGACGCTGTGGGAGTTCTGCAAGAATGACGAGCCGGTGGAGATGAAAGAATGGGGGATCACGGATATCGGAGTGGACTCATCATATAATGGTGCGCCAAAAGGGTTTACCATAATCAACGACACCGGTTACAAGCTTAGTTCGCTGCGCATTAAAGCAGTAGATAAGCGCGGTGGGAGATACGAAGCACTGAAGACCCTTGCCTTGAACTGGGTGGAGAAAGGGTCAGCGATTGAATTTGAGCTTGATGCCGATACTGAATTAACAGCGGATAATTACGTAGAATTCAACATCGAATACAGCGGCAGTTACGGAAAGGGAACGATCTCCAGACGTTATACGGATACTAATTCCCTGTACGGCAAGACATTCTCATTATCTGTAAATTTAGGCGCTGGAACAATGCTTCTTACAGAAATCGAGAGCAACAGTGATCAATTGGAACGTCGCCATTTGAAAGAGTCTACTGATACAGGAGATGATTTTGAAATTCCCGAAACCATTAAACGGGAACGCAAAATCGCCAAGAACACATGTCTCATCGTTAATAACACCGACTACGTAATGACGGGCATAACACTGTTCAATATTGAAGCCTACAAGCAATATGTACTTTCCAAAGAGGAAGTGCCTCCCGGAAAATACTGCCTGGTCGAGCTGCCAGAAGAGCTCATCAACAATAACGGCAAATATAGCTGGCGGCTCAGCGTTTATCTTCAGGACAGGCGCAGTCGATATGACACGCAAATGCACACAAAAGATCAGAGTGTATACTGCGGAGGAGTAATATTTGCTCAAATGAACGAAAAAACACGGCAGACATACCTTGAAGTTCAATAACAAACGGAGGCAAACAAAATGAAGCAGATACTTTCAATTGTGCTGGCGCTGATACTGCTTATGTCATGCTTTGCCGGCGCCGCGGGTTATTCTTCCGATCCGGACGCCATCAACGAAAGCGCGCAGTCGGTTGTGCTGCTCGCGGTATACGACATCGCCAACCGCCTGATCGCCACGGGCAGCGGCTTTGTCGCGTTCAGCGATGAATACGCGCTAACCAACTTCCACGTGATCAAAGGTGCGGATGTGATCGTAGCTTACACCGATTCCGGCGATACCCTGTGGATCAACCGCGTCCTGTGCGCGGACAGCGGACGCGACCTGGCGGTGCTGGTTTTCGATGAGCCCAGCGGGCTTAAACCTTTGGAGCTTGCGGACACCACCGAGCCCGAGCGCGGCGCGCCCGCCGTGGCGATCGGCAGTCCCATCGGCTTCAGAAACAGCGTGTCCATCGGCAACGTCTCCTCCGCCGAGGAAGACGAGTACACCGGCTATATCCAGTTTACCGCGCCTGTGTCCTCTGGCTCCTCCGGCGGCGCGCTGCTAGACGACGAGGGCAAGGTAATCGGCGTCACTACCGCAATCTACTCCGACAAAGGCAGCGCGCAGAACCTGAACTTCGCCGTCAACATCTCCTACGCCAAAGATATGTTCGAAGCGCACAAAGGCGACGAGCCCGTCCAGCTTATGGATCTGGACAGCATCGACATCAAGACGGAGATCGAGCGCCCCGAGGACGACGTCATTCCCGACGCGAGGGAGTTCACGATCAAGAACTTCGCGGGCTTCTCCATCACGGAGGTTTATTTGTACCCCGATGGTGCAAAGAGCTGGGGTAAAGCGAGAAACACCGCCGGCTGGCTCACCAACAACGGACAGATGAGCTTCACCGTGACGGACGAAGAAGCAGCGCAGGATACGCTCTGGACGCTCAATTTCTGCTTTTTGTACCAGAAGCGCAACTATTATATCGATTATACCGGCGTAGACCTGAAGCGCCTGCTTGGCAGAACACTGGTCATACGCATGGAGGGCAACGCCATCAGCCTGGAGATCGAGTAAGTGATTAATGGGGGCAAAAATGAAACGAACCGGATTGGCAATTCGCTCTGCTTCGTTAAGCATCAGGCGGACACTAAAAGCATTAAAAAGATCTGATCTGTTCAGCATCCGTCGGATTCTCATTCTGTTCCTGCCGGCGCTGGTGCTTATGCTTGTGAGCGTTATCTCCTTCGGCCTGGTACTCAAAAGAAGCACAGCTTTTCTGCTGCAGATAGCCGTGATCGGGCTGATCATCTCGAGGCTGATCTTTCTGTTTATCTCAGAACGAAGCGCTGGTAAAAAGGTGGTCATAGCGGTGATCTGGCTCGTCATTCTGGGTTTTTCCGCTTTCAACAGTGTTTTCCTGCCAATGGCAATGCATCACTGTTCAAAAGCGGATGCGCAAAACAGATTTGAAGCCAGCGTTTCCAGGCTGCCAAACGGGGCGATATTTGGTTCATTGGATACCGGGTCCACACTTTCGTCAGAGTACCACACCTACACATATTCGGCTTTGTGGTTTAGAGGCAGATCCTTCACACTCCTCAGCAGCTACAGCGAGGCGGAATATGAAAAGGCGATCTCTTTGATCGAAGAACATTTCTGGTTCAGAACAGATCCTGTGGGAACCGGACCGCTTTACGCAAGCAGTGAAAAGCTGATCGAGCCGCATGTGAGAATCGGAGACTGCTGCTTCCGCATCGTTTTTCCCGGCAACGGCAGCGAAGACCCGTT